>ERZ791632.441-NODE-441-length-10410-cov-2.92912_pt1 | contig 10410 bp, 9 predicted proteins | sample MGYA00510263_ERZ791632 | MGnify/ENA primary metagenome ERZ791632 (study PRJEB30046, sample SAMN00715181) | human gut metagenome | study: EMG produced TPA metagenomics assembly of the A metagenome-wide association study of gut microbiota in type 2... | reverse complement strand
TGAAGGCGTTTTCTGCCACATAGACCGCCCTGCGGTTCTCGCGGAGAGGAGCTATGGTGTAGTTCTTGCCGCCCACCTGCTTCGGATATGTCTTGATGGAAGGATACACTTCACGCAGTCCCGTGTCCATGAAATGCCAGTCTGTGACCATCCCGTCCACCTTCGTCGCAATTGCGCAGAGTCCGTCCACAAAGTTGGTTGCATCGACATACTTCGGCGGCATGGGCTTCGACAGGCCATGCTGGTCAACAAGATAAAGCTGCGTACCATCAGGAACGGTTAGCCCCTTGGCAGTCTTGTGGAGCAATACGCCCGGGAACCCCATCTCTGGAATGCGCTCCATCGACGTCACGCACCATTCGCGATCGTCAGAGAGGGCATAGCCGTTGATGTTATAAAGTGTATACGTCACGCCATCGTCGGTCAGACCGAACACGCCGCGACTCACGGGAGTAGCCCTCCATCCCTCCGCACGATGGCAATCCTTGAGGAAATGAGTTGTCCCAGACATTATTCTGAGCGGCATCATGCGCACTACATCCTTACTTTCGGGCTGCACATCAGCCTTTTCCAGCAGCATGGCCACAGTCTTTGCGTCCATCTCATCACGCTTCTCCTGCGCCGTCGCCGTGACAGACAGCGTCAATAACGCCGCCACAATGGCTGTTCTTGCCATCCTTTTTGTTCTTTTCTGTATCATATCCTTCGTTTTTTAGTTAAGTGATAATATCGGCGATTTGGTACCGCTGATTCACGCTGTCGAATTATTCGTAGCGGAAGAGTGGTACCGTTCAAACTATCCTTCTTTGACATAATGGCTCAGCAGCGTGTGTAGCGGAGGTTTGGTACCGCATCTTTTCATGTTCTATACAAAAGTCTTGCAATGGCTCTTATATTATTGTCGGAATGGAACACATGAGTCCATTCGTATCTAATGTAAAAACGTCTAAGAACTTGAGCGTCTTATGCCCGAGGTGTTGAAACGTCTCAAAGGCAACCTCGCGACAAGGGGCCGGTGTAGGGTGTGGTCAATCATCTCTATCATTACATTTACGCACGTATAGAGAATGACACCTTCTATGAACTCGAAGACATCAACAGCCGCATCTGAGAGCTTTTGGATGAGTATTGCTCGCTTCCTTACAAAGGCAGTAGCCAGTGGAATATCTTCGAGAAGTATGAGCTGCCAAACATGCGTCCTCTGCCACAGCAGATGTACCGCTTCCGTATGCGCAAGGATGTAAAGCTCGGCGCATCATATCATGTCTGTGTAGACTCAAAGCACCACTTCTACAGTGTGCCCTACAAGTATGTGGGACAGATGGTAAAAGTCATGTGGGACGTGACACCTGTAGAGATATATGCGGAGGGAAACTTGTGTGGACGCATGACCGCAAGTACGACCCATACGGTTATACGACCGTGAAAGAACATATGCCGGAGTCACACCTCGCATACGAGCACAACCGCAGTCAGAATGCAGTGACACTCATTGACAGTACCCGGCGTGTCGGTCCGTTTACCAAGTGGGCTGTGGAGAACATCCTGCAACGCACTACATTCCCTCAGCAGGCATACGGCACATGCAACGGTGTGCTGTCCCTTGGCAGGACTTACGGGTATGACCGCCTCGAATCAGCTGCTGCCCTCATGAAGGCTGAGACGGGCAAGACTGGATATAAAATGCTGTCCAACATCTTAAAGCACAACCGCGACAAGGCTGCGGCCAACACTATCATATCAAAGACTCCTCAGAACGACAATGTACGTGGTGCGTCCGCCTTCAGGAGCATTGTTTCACATAAAGACAAGCCAAAATCATGAGCACACAGACAACAATCAGCCAACTGAAGGAATTGTGTCTTCATGGTATGGCAGAAGCCTTTGAAACGATGATGGTATTACCCTCACAGAAACGTCCTGGGCTTGACAGGGCCGTGGAGAAAATGGTGCAGATGGAGGCATGTATGCGTGAAAAGAAACTCACGGAGAGACTTCTGAAAGCCGCAAAACTCAGATACAAGGTGTTCATCGAGGACATTACCTGCTCTACGGAGCGCAATCTTACAGAAAGCCAACTGGCGTAAGTGGCAGATTGAAGCTTCATACGCCGAGGGGACAATCTGCTCATCACCGGTCTTACAGGATGTGGCAAGTCCTATCTCGCGTGTGCTCTTGGCCATCAGGCTTGCTCTATCGGAATATCCACCCTCTTCCTAAGCATGAACCACTTTGCTGACGAATTGACAAAGGCACGTCTTGAGGGTACATACCAGAAGCTCATCAAGAAGCTCGGGAAGTCTGCAGGGCACCCTTTGACAGCGTGTGTAGCGGATGTTTAGTACCGGTACCATCCGACCGCTACAACGGTACCATTGGAGCGATATTCTCAAGTAGCCTCGTTTCTCAGCACCTGAGCCAGTTCTTTCTCCACTTGATAAGTGAAGAAATCATCTCCATCACATTCTTGGTTGTTATACACTTCCAAGCGGCTATATTCCTCTGCTACGAAACGCAGAAAGTCCAAGCCGTTTCTCACAGCTTTCCCATTATCCTTGGCATCTACCAAGGACTCGAATTGTTTGTATTTTGTGTAGGATTGTATCATCGTCTATTTTTGTCCTAATTATGTTTTTCTGTTTTTTTCTTGCTCCAAGATATTCCGAACAATTCATTTCCTCCAGGAGATAAAGTGAGGACTTTATATTCTTCAGCTATCTTTTGTGTTGTAGGACTATAATCTGCCAATTCATCAAAAGAAATAAATATTTGTTTTTTCTTTTCTTGCGAATATAATTTCATGATAGCATCCATTCTCTTTTTTTCAATATTTTTTAGAAGTAATGTGTCGTGCATAACAAATGGAAGCCTAGTCAAAGCCAATATAGCCAAATCAAATAAAACTAAATTTTTAAAGTTTGTTCCAGTTCCGCTATCATCAGAACATAAATATGTATAGCTCTTTGAAGACAACGCACACAAAGGAACTTGCTTTTCTTTTCCTTCAACCTTTTCATTCAAGATTGAAATCTCATTGTTCAACTTGTTCTGAATGTCAGCAAGTATCAGATTCTGAGTTTTCTCAAACATATCCTTTGCATCTTTTTTCTCAGCCTTCAAGCCTTCACGTTTCTTATAATCAGTGATTGCCTTTTCTTTATTATCAACACTTTTTCTCAACTCAATAAGTTTATCCAAAACAACTTTGTTTGCTTGGTTCAGTGAAATAACGGAATCTATCTTATTTCTTATTACCTCTTCTTCTTTCTCTATTGATTCTAATATTTCTTTTTCTTTTGTGATTTGTTTGAGAATTGTCTTGTTAAGTTCATTAACTAAGCCTTCATGAAATTCATTGATTTTTTCAATCTCGTTTATATTGATAGAAGGAAAATAAATTTGAAGTCTTTCTATATCAATGGCAACTTTTTTCTTTAGCTTTCCTATATTGACTTGTAATTTTCCTAATTTACTTCTATGAGAAAATTTCAAAGCCAAAACTCTTGCCATTTCATCCTTCAAATCAGAAATTGTCTGAAGTTGAACAGGAGTTAACACTGATGTATCTGTTAATAGTTGATGTTCAAGTGCCAAACAATCATTTTTTTCAAGCAACAATGTTTTTTCGGCTTCATCAACATCTTTTTTAGTTGAATACACTTTTATGAAATCCATTTTAACAGCAGCACAAAAAGTTTTATACCGTTCTTCACTATTCTTTTTTGCTTCTTTTCGATTTTGTATCTCGGGGTATTTACCAAAGATTTTAATAAGGCGCGATATTGAATCATCGAAAGACTGTTTAGAATATGCACTCAGCACAAATTTTTCATTGCAATTATCCTTGCCATAAATGCGAGAATATAGACCTACAATATTGCGGAAGGATATGTTTTCATCATCTATGTTATAAAACTGAAGTAAGAGTTTTTTATAATCATCTAAAGATATTTCCTTTTCATTCTCATAATGCGCATCTGTCACAAATACCGTTTTACTTTGTGCTGTTTTTCTCTTATAATAGGAATTAACTTCCCCAAATTCAAAAGAAAAACAAATTTCATGTTGACCAATATGGTCTATTACATCACTCTTTGCATAGGTATCACCTCCAAACACATAGTCTATTATAAGAAGCATCGTGCTTTTACCTATGGAATTGGACCCATTGTTATCGCCTAATATAACATTTAGTCCCTTATGAAACTCTATTTTGGAATGTTTAAATTTTGAGCAGAATATTTCTTTCAACATGATTTTTCGATAAAATAAAATGAATTGTATTTTATTGCTTGTATGGCATAAAGACAGGTGAGAGCATCTATAAAATCATTAGTGTCAACATTTGACATCAACTCTTTTAAATCGTTCAACAATATTCCTTTATCAGGAATCATCTCCATAATTTGCAGCATGATTCCGACTACACTTTCTGGCACAGAATACAATTTATCGGGATATTTTTCCATATACATCACAATTTTGTATAAAATATGAAACAAGGATTCGTGCAACAGTTCTTGAACAACGTGTTTTTGATTTCACCCAATCAATAAGTGACTCAAAAATTTCTTCTTGATTCAATTGTTCTTTTAGGGCTTGGCAATAGGAATGTTTGAAAGATGCAGCAATTGTTTCAAACTAATCTCATCCAAACTTTTGAATAAATCTTTCAAATATAAAAAATAGTTTGAAACCAATCCTTCAACATCAGTTCGAAGAAGATTGTTGGAAGGTATTTTGGCCTTTACGCTCATCACAGTATAGGACAATGGTTCCATTTCAGAAATAGAATCAGAATTCGTTGATAAAGAAGATATTTGTTGAACTACATCCAACAACTCTTTCTCTACCACATTATGCGACAATGCTGTTTGGGCTTTGCTATTTTGTAAAAGTTTCTTCTTCAAATTAAGCATTGCATTATATTTTTCTATTGTCTTATGCTCATCATATTCTTTATGGCAATCTCTACACAATGCTATTTTGTTCTCAAAACTTTCAGAATTTTCCCCCAACACTTCCACGTCTGACAATACAGACATTTCCTTTTCAGTCGGGCTATTGGGAAATATATGAGCGACCTCATAAAGTTTATGCTTATCAGCGGAAAAATCAGTTATAATCTTTCCACACATGGGACACTCATTACCCACCTCCAAGATATATCTCAGATTTTCCTTGTCGGTTGGTCTTTTCCTATCTTTACAGTATGTTTCAACATCAACTACAGTACCATTGCGTATCATAAGCAGCATTCTTATAAATTATTAGCCCTAAGAATATCTTGACATAACTTTCCTTGAAGTTGCTCTCCACCGCCAGAATAGAATTTGCTTGTAAAGTCTTTATTGTTCACTTGCATATATTCTTTGAATGAAGCAAATATTTTTTCAAAGAAAGATTGTGATAAATCATTCTCTACAATACCATATTTGTAAATTTTTGGAAAAGCTTTTATTACGCCTCCAAATCCTGTAGTCTTCCATAATATGTTCCGATCAGGATTTTTCCATTCATCAGGAAATATGACTTTTAATGCTGAAAAGCAATTAAGAATTATTTTTAAAATAACATCATCCTTTCCTTCCAAAAAGTATTGACGCAAAGGCAAATGTTCATCTTTTGGTAGTGGCTTATTTCTTTTCAGAGCACTTCTCTCACCATTTGGATCTTTCGTCATCAAAGAAAGTAATTGGGTTACAAAAGTTCCTTGCGATAAGGTTGCATAATATTGATTATCATCTTTTTTACCCAGCATCTTCAACCTGTTAAAAAATGGCGAGTTGTTCATTTTATTCAAAGAACGAGCAATTTCATGAGCTGTCTTTTGAAAACTTCGTGTTTTTGACAAATCAAACAAATCATAAATCAAACTCATACTGACCTTGGTCTGAGTACTATTAATAATAGAAAACACGTATGCTTTTTCTTCCATGGTCAAATTAAACATCAAGACCACAGGTAGATTAAAATCCACGGCTCTTTTAGATTTCATAATTCCCAACAAACGATGCTGACCATCTATAACATCTCCTATTGTGTCATATTCATCTATATCAAAAATGAACTCATGTCCATTGTCTGTATATTCTTTATCTCGATATATACTAATAATAATAGGAGTAGGAAAGGTTGCATCAGGATCTTGGCAATATTTGCTAATACTTTCAACTCGCTCCTTGGATTGTTCTCTTTGAACACCTTCCTCATCTTTTGGAAGATGATTATTTCCAAACAAATATTGCTTATTTTTCTCGTTTCGGCGTTGAATAGAGACGATTTGTGCAAGAACTTCTGCATTGATGGTACTCATATAAAAAGTACCTATAGGTTGTTCTATTTCTATATAAGGAAATACTATTTTCATAATTTCAAACCATTGCCATCGTTAGTTATACTTGAAACCTTCTCACTTATTTCTTGTATTTTCTTCTCTTCTTGTCTTTCATATCGATCACTTATAGAAGCAAAGGCAGAATCATTCGCATCCATGAGGACTAAACAAAAAGAATAAGTGCTAAAAACTATTGAGAGAAGAAAAAGTATCAATTGTAAGACATCGCCAGACACATCATTGTTGATCTGTGGCGTTTGTGCACATATATATACAGAATATGCTAAACTACACAGCAATGACAACAAGAATGTCAGAGCGAGCCAAACTACTTTTAGAGACTTAAAATCTGTATTTCTCTTTGAAAGAAAATCAATTAGTACGTTTCCAACAGAAGAAGCCAACAAAACGATGGAGAATATGTAAAAACTTCCACTATGGTAATCCAAGACTATAGAATCAATAAGTGACAGATTATTGATGTATTTTCTTATCAGCACATTGGAAGCAAGTCCCAAATTTCCGTCCAAAATAGTAAACAAAAACCATATAGTAAAATTAGCTTTATTCAGCCTTATTACATAAAACGGTTTATACAAATATTGAAATATCATGATTATATCAATTGTTTCATTATATCCTGTTTCATTATCGTCAGAGGACGCTTGAACACATCCTGGGTATCGGCATAAGTTCCCAAGACAAATCTGTCTATGTCAAATCCGTCTTGGAACAAATCCTTGAATCCATCTTTCAAGGCTGCAATGCCAGATGATGAATATATCTTGTGCCGCCAAAGCAACTCCCTGATTTCTTCAGAATGCTCCTTATATATGGCATCTATGGCAAACCTCTTGTTAAACTCTTCTGCAAGAGTTCCGCCAACCCTATCTTTCAACTCAACATGTAAACCACCACAAACATGACGAAGTTGGAATTTCAGCAAGTCATCCGTAGGAAGTTCAAAATAAAGCGTTTCCAAATCATCACCATTCTTGGCATAAAGAGTAAAATCTAACGGATATTTACTTTTATGCTTATTACAAGAAGAACAACAAGGAATCAAGTTGTAGAAATTCGTACAAAGGTATGGATAGACGCTTTTGGGCAAATTATGATCCAACTCATAATTCGCCCTCAATATAGCAGGTCGAGGTTGTGGTTTTCTTCCTCTTCTTTTACCTCGTTTCTTAATCATAGCAGGAGTCAAGGAAGGCTCGGTTTCTGCTGTTACGGCAAACTGGGCATTGCAATAAACACAGGTTTTGATGCCAAGAGCATCATTGCGTACATAATCGGGAAAAACATTTTCTCTTACACCCTTATAATCCATCGCCTTGATGATTAAATCTGCAAAAGAGTAAGGTTCAGCTTTTGCTGTTTTTACTGCTGCAATCAAATATTCGGGCTTTAATATGGATTTCATTCTTTGGATGACAACTCCATATTGCCAAGGCAACAACTTGTTAATACTGGAATACAAATCAATGATAGTCTGTGTGTATTCTGCATATTGAGGTAAATCTGTAGCAGAGAAAGTTTTTTTCTTGTTACCTTTCGGGTTGGATTGTTTGGCAGAGAATATGATTTTTGTCGTATTCCTGCTCAATGTTTCCTTCAAGGCTTTCAGATTATCCAAAGGCTTTGCGCTGAGATTTGTACCGTTATCTAAGCCCTTGGCATATTTCTCTGCCAACAATTTGATTTCTTCATTTACAACAATTCTTCTCATGACTCATTTCTTTTCAATCTTTCAAGTTCTTGTTCCAGCCAAGATTGATAGGAATATTTGTCCTTCATTTGCTTCTTGGCAAGAAGCAGCCTAAGCTGAGATGCAACTAGCTCATCTCCCAGAGTATTGATAAACAGCGTTGCTTTCTTGATATTCCATTCGTTGTCCATAGCATCATCCGATTTTAGAAAGCGTATCAGAGATTGGATTTTTCTCTGTATATGCTCCCCCATAAAACCATTTTCCAAGAAGAAACTTTGATGAAGGAGGTCATTTACATTGGCTCCTAATGTGTTAACAAAAGAAGAAGTATCAGTAACAGCCTTACCCTCTTTCAGATAGAGAATATTACTCTTAGGTATATCACTCAATATGAAAGGGGAATGAGTTACAAGTAATATGTTGATGGATTTTATTGGATAGTTTATTTGTAACCAAGACAATCTATCCAACAAGTCTGCGACAAAAGTCCTTTGATACTCTGGATGGCTGTATAGCTCCACCTCATCCAACACCAAGTTGATATGCCTGTAAGACACACGGAAAGTGTCATCTTCCACACTTTCCAAGTTCTGAACATGGTATAATATGGAACTCAAAGAATACATCAATTGCCTTTCGCCGCTACTCATGCTTTTGAACGTAATGCTGTCCCCATATTTACTCACGGCATCGGGGGCATCCTTTTCTTTTTCAAACAATACATCTATATCATAAAAAGAAGGAGGAAGTAACTCAAAAGCTTTCTCGTAGGTCTCTATTGGATGGTTACCATATATATCATTCAAACGAATTTCATGAAATCTGGCATCACGTTCATAAATACTATGCTCGGCAAACTCTTGGCATTGTCGAATCTTATACGTTATATGAGAGCGGTCTTCTGCTATTTTTTCAAGATATTGGTCTATTCTGTCATCTGTCATTTCTCGCTTGAAGTCCGCATAAGTCAATCCTATTTTAAGAGCTTTATAAGCCATATAACTTATCATATCATTATATAATTCTGTTTCCAAGACTCGCCTGTTTATCCCAGAATTGTCATAAGCACGTTTAAACTCACCATAAAGATAACTCAACTTGGCAGGTTCTTTCCAAGCAGCAAATTTATTGATAAGAGTCTTCTCGTAGTTGGGGCGAAGCCTATATCTTAACTTGGAAGCCTTATAGTTAGGAATAAAGTTCTTGCCTTTAGAGTCAAAATATAGAGCCAAAGCAGACAACCGCTGAAGGGCAAGCCCCGTTTCTTTATTGATGTCAATATTTCCATTTGTCCTAAATGGATTCAATGACATCGGAGTATAATAGGCATCATTCTTATGGAAGAGTCCATCAATCCAGTTGCCGTTGATTTGCTTGTCTTGTGGACACAAGTAATCAAACTTGTTAAAACTGTATAGACTGTAATTCAGAGCAACTGTATAGAAGAAAGATTCATGCAACACTCTTCTGGGATTGTCTAATTCTACCAATTTGTTCTCCTCATACAAATCTGCTTGCTTGTCCTCACACCGAACTTCATAAATCTTTCCATTCAATTCATAAAACAAACTTGCATATACTCCTTTGGCAGCACAGAGACGTACTCCATACTGATTGACATATTTCTGCAAATGAATGTATGAGAAATTATTGATAATTGCATACATGATATCCAACAATGTCGATTTTCCAGAACCGTTTTTACCTACGATACAGGACACAGTAACTTTTACTCCTGCTTTCGAGCCAATGGTATACAATTCTGTTGCTGAATTTTCCAAACAACTCCCCAATGCCTCTTTATATGGAAGATATGGTACGCCCCCATAAAATGGATACCATTCTTCCTTCAATGACTTGCGAACAAAAGGGTGAATTCTCTTTTGATTTATATGTATTCCTATCAATTTCATACTTTACACTCTATTTCATTAGTAAAAAACGGGCTACTAAGCCACATCCCCGAAAAGTAGTCCCCCAAAATGGGAGAGTAGAGCCGTTCGCCGTATATCTATTATTTCTTGTTCTTCATTCTCCAGAAAAAGTGCCATGTTCTGAACATCGGTTCACTCAAAGCCTCGGCAGGATAATATCTCAAAAGACGAGTGTCACGATATAGGCGAAGGAGGTTATGCCCCCAAACGTGATGCTTGTCATAATGTCCAAAATTGCCTCCGTTCAAGATGTCATCAAGAAGCATTTGTCCCTCTATTTGCATCCATCGGTGCAATCATCTTGTCTTTTTGCATTTCCATGACCTTATGTAACACAAACATCATAGCCCCTGTAAACTTCCACAATCCGAGATGCTTAAACTCTCGTTCTAAGGTTATAGAATTCTTCACTCTTCGTTCTTCAC
>ERZ791632.439-NODE-439-length-10431-cov-2.86893_pt1 | contig 10431 bp, 8 predicted proteins | sample MGYA00510263_ERZ791632 | MGnify/ENA primary metagenome ERZ791632 (study PRJEB30046, sample SAMN00715181) | human gut metagenome | study: EMG produced TPA metagenomics assembly of the A metagenome-wide association study of gut microbiota in type 2... | reverse complement strand
TTTTATGTAAGGTTTATGCCATACTATATAATAGGGATAGCATTACATAGAATCATTTCAAAAACAAATATAAGTCCTAATTTAATTTATGGAAGTTTATTTATTGCTGTTTTGTTGTTTATATCATTGTTTATTTGTACAAGCAATCAAATCGTACTCCGTTTAGTAGCATTATTTGTTGTTGTGTCTGTTTTTTTTGCTGTAAAGGCTAGTCTTCATATAAATATATCAGAAAAGTTTAAACAAGTTGACAAATGTTGTATGGGAATATATATAATTCATCATATATTAATACAAGAAATGAATACATGTAAACTGTTGCATCCATATATGGGACATTACATTTTGTATCCTTTACTACAGTTTTTTATTGTATTGTTTATTTCGTTTTATTTAACTTGTATAGCGCTAAAATTTAAATTTACAAGTTTGGTAATAGGAGGATAATATGCTTGAGAAAAAATATATAATAATTCTTGCGGTATTGAATATTGTATTTATTGTAATACCATTGGTATTTCCATGTGTGCATTTTACATTGGACAATGATTTAATGCAGTTCTTTTCTTCTGGTGTATATACGGGTAAGCCAAGTGAGTATACAATATATACTAATATACTACATGGCCTTCTGCTTAAAATGTTATATACCTTTGACAGTCATGTTGCCTGGTATGCTGTTTATGAGTATTTTAGTAATTTGATATGTACTAATATATTTATCTATTTGTTACTTCAATGGAAGTTTAATAAGATAATAAAAAGTTTAGCTTGTATTCTTGTATCCATAGTTTGTTTTATCATTGCTATACAACCCGATTATACAATTATATCAGGTGAACTCGGTTTAGCCTCTATTGCATTATTTTCAACGTCAGATAATGTTATTGCCAAGAAGCGTCTTGCTATTTCGTTTGTCTTATTTTTCATGGGGGCAATATTGAGAATGCAGGCTGTTGTAATACCCTATTGTGTATTCCTTCCATTATTGATCTGTATATTTCTGAAGCATAAGAAAATGATGTTTATTTATAATGCATTACTCATTCTGATGTTAATATTTCTTTTTTCATTCAATAGTTGGTACTATAACCGCACCAATGATTGGAAAAAGTATTGTGAATATAACGCATTGAGAATGAAGATAAATGATAACCCATCTGCTTCTGATTGTGTTAATTTATATACTGATAAGGATGAGAAAAGTGAATTGGTTTTGTTGAACGAGTATAGAGTTAATGATGGAACTATCCTTGACGCAAAAAAAATAAAAATTTCTACTGACTTTTTATGTCATAGGTATTTTTATAACATCGCCCAAAACATAAAACCCTATTATTATACATATGCATATATGTTGCGAATCATAATAGGTTTTGTATTATTGGCTGTTGTCTGTATGTTTGCAATAAGTGATAGAAAGGGTATTATTATTGTTTTAGCTTCTTTTATAATGTTTTTATTGGCAAATTTTTATACAATGTCCATTTCAAGACCTAAAGAGCCTGTGATGCTGATACTAACAGCAAGTATAATATCATGTTGTAGTATATTAATCCAAAGTAAAGTAAAAAAGAATTACTTGCTTGTATTAATGGCATTTTTGCTTTCTGGGGGGGCATATCTTAAATTAAAAGATGCGCAATATGCAATAGAACAGAATAAAACGTATATTAAACAATCAGAAATATGTCAAGCTCTTTGTGCAAAAATAGATGATTCTAAGATCCTTTTTCATAATGCTACTTATTGTCGTATGAATGTTTGGACAGAATGCAACTCTATTATCGGAAAGAAATTAGTTAGAGTAGGATGGACTGTAAATTCTCCGCATACTAAAAAATATTATCAAGGGTATAAATCTTATGTAGATAATAATCTTCCGATGATGGTTAATTCTGATTATGAACAATATATTGAGATGATAGAAGAAGGTCTTAAAAGCTATTATAAAACTCCAGTTAAAAGGAAAATATTGGTTAAACAAGATAAAATGCAGATTATAAAATTTGAAAGAATATAGAAAAATGAAATACGGATTAATGGTTGTCAGCACTGGTGTTGACGAGAAAATCAATATTGGGGATTATGTTCAAGCTTTGGCTGCAAAGCAGTTCCTTCCTTATACAGATGCATTTCTTGAGCGAGAAACAGATCTTAAGAAATATGATGGTGAGGAAATAAAGATGATAATGAACGGATGGTATATGAACCATCCTGAAAACTGGCCCCCATCAGAAAAAATCAACCCTTTGTTTGTTGCATTGCATATAAATCGTTGTGGTCTTCCAAAATTCCTTGGTGATGAGAGCATATCATATTTTAAAAAACATGAACCTATAGGTTGTCGTGATACAAAATCAGCAAGTTTGCTACGAGATAAAGGAGTTGATGCATATTTCAGTGGATGTATGACTCTGACCCTTGGGCAAAAATACAAATCACAAAAGAGAGGTGATAAAGTGTATGTTGTCGAACCTTATTGTGCTACGTCAGGTCTTATTGCTAATCATAAGTCGTTATCTCTAAAAACATTCATGTATCTTGCTTTACACTGGTCATCTATAAGAAATATTACATATAAAAAGCACGAAAAAGGATTGAAGGCGTTGTTCTATAATGCTTTTTTCCTAATGCAGTATAGTAAGGTGTTCGATAGAGAAATGCTTGTTGATGCAGAATATATAAATCAATATAACTATGATATTCAAAAGGAGTATCCAAGCCAGCAAGACAAATTGGACTATGCTGAGTCTTTAGTGAGGAAATATTCGGAGGCTGCTTGTGTTATTACATCCAGAATACATTGTGCATTACCATGTCTTGGTTTAGAAACACCTGTTGTCTTTGTAGAATTGAAAGGTGATTCTGATTATAGTACAGATCGGTTTGGAGGACTTATAAATCTTTTTAATGTGATGACTTGGGATGGGCTTAATCTACATAACCCATTAACATCATTTAGAATTAACAAAAACAGCTTTCCTAAAAACAAAGAAGACTGGAGATTGATAGCTGGCAAGCTTATAACAGCTTGTAAAAATTTCATAAACCAATAATACACTATGCATCTATTATTTGCATCCAATGATGCTTATATTCCACATGTTGCCACAACATTAGCCTCTATCTTTGAAAATAATAAAGATATGGATTTCATTGTTCATATTATGGTAACAGATATTTCAGGGAAAAATAATGCAAAACTGAAAGACTTTGTTGAAAGATATGGGCATACCCTTGATATTAAGGTCGTTAATCCTAATGATTTGGATATAGATTTATCTGTATGTGGTAAGTGGGGAATTTTTCCTTCATTAAAACTATATGCAGCCGATTTGTTTCCAACCGTTGACAAAATTCTATATATTGATGCAGACATGATTTGTCTTGGGAGTTTAAAGGCAATAGAACAGATTGAAATGGCCAATTATTGGATTGCAGAGTCCACCGACGAACAAGGAGCAGACAAACACAAGGAACGTTTAGATTTGTCGTCTGATTCTTTTTACGGATGTGCAGGCTTGGTATGGTTTAATTTGGCAAAATGGAGAGAAGAAAAAGTACGCCAGAAATGTTTTGCCTTTTTTAATGATCCTGCAAATCGTGAATTAATAGAATATGGAGAACAAGATGTAATGAATAAGGTTTGTCAAGGTCACATCTATGAGTTGCCGATAATATACAATATGTTCAGTTATTATTGGCTTCATCATGGTCGCAACATACCAATCCGCTATAGAAATGATATAGAAGAGTGTAAAACAAATGCAGTGATAATCCACTATATTGATTCGTGTAAACCATGGTTTAAAGACTGCTTGTTTCCATTGAAGAAATATTATTGGAAATACCATTCATTGACTCCATGGGCGGAAGAAAGATATGGGTATTCCAAAGGATATCAGGGTGCTTTTAAATTGTTAAAATCAAGACTTAAACAGTTCTTGAACATTTGTAGTCTAAAACATTATGAATATGCCTTTGATTGTTAATAGGGGGAAAAAAGATTTGGCTTAGATATTTATTTGCTTTGTCATTTGGTTTGTGGCAACACGAATCATAAATAGGTTTCCTGAAACAATAAGCAATATATTTAGTTTGCAACTTATTGTAAAACATTTCCCTTATTTTCTGATGGGTAATATTATTAAACGTTATCAGTTACATGATAAGATTTTTGATAATTACATCCTCTTGTATGCTTCCATAATAATATGGATGTGTTCATCCTTGTTTTCCTTTCATTATGGAGAATATATAGTTTCATGTGCAGAAGTTCTGATTATTATGCATATCTGCAAAAGGATGGATTCTGAAAAACTAATAATAAATAAAAGTTTAATAAGAGTAGGTCAGAGTACGTTATATATTTATATATTTCATTATTTTGCTATAGAGCTAATGGTAACAAACTGTTTTCAGCGTTTTTTAGCAAATGCTTCATGTTTCTTCATTGATTTATTGATGGCGACATTACCTGCAGTTGCAGCAATATCGTTCTCTCTTGTATTGAAATGGATACTGGAAAAAGATAGACTGGTTATGAAATATGTATTTGGGAAAAAAGCATAAATAATATGATAAAGAAAATAATACGTAAGTTCATCGATGAACATTTCTTGATTCCGATGGCTTTCAAGAAAACCTCTAAACTTCAGATAATGAGCTCTATGGATTCAATAAGGTATATTATTGACCATAAATGTTCTCTGAGCCGTTTTGGTGATGGTGAGTTAGATAGCATAGAGGGTAAGGGCGGAGAATACCAACATCCTTCGCCTAGGCTTTCAAAGATGCTTCTTGAATGTCTGCAATCTGATTTGCCAAATCACAAGGTTGCAATACCTAATCACCTGAACCATTATGATGGAAAACCGAAGCAGGGGTTTTGGACAAATTATGTAGTTGAACATCACAAAAAGTTCCTTCATTGGTTGTCTTTTGACAAGGTATATCTTGACACCCAACTTACAAGGTTTTATTATGAGCATAAAGATAAGAGTCATTGTGCAGAACATATAGGTTTGATTAAACAGATATGGGATGGTCGTGATGTCGTCATTGTGGAGGGAACAAAGACCCGCTCCGGCATCGGTAATGATTTGTATGCCAACGCAAAGAGCATCCAGCGTATATTGGGTCCTGCACTTAGCGGCTTTGACAGATATGACGACATATACAATTTTATAGTCAATAATGTAAGTAAAGATAAATTAATTCTTTTATCATTTGGTATCTCAGCTACTGTATTGGCTTATGAATTGGCAAAATTAGGATATCAGGCTATTGATTTAGGACATCTTGATATTGAATATGAATGGTTCCGTATGGGAGCTAAAGACAGAGTTCCTATAAAAGGCAAGTTTACCAATGAATCAGAAGATGGCCATAATCCATCACAATGTACTGATCCAAGGTATGCAGAACAGATAATAGCTGACTTCGCATAAAGGTGACGGATATGAAATCAATTATCGTTATATTACTATATTTTGGTAAATTACCAAATATGTTTCCTTTTTGGTTGGAAAGTTGCATATTGAATTCTTCTGTGGATTTTCTGATAGCCACAGACCAGCAGATTAATTGTAAAGCTTCAAATATTAAAGTAATACAATCTTCTCTGCCTAATATCAAAGACAAACTGGAGAGATTGTTGGGAATGCGGATTTGGCTGGAAAAACCATATAAACTGTGCGATTTCAGACCTTTGTATAAGGAAATATTTTTTGAATATGTCAAAGACTATGATTTCTGGGGATATTGTGATTGTGACTTGATCTTTGGTAATATCAGAGAGTTTTTAACAGACGAACTTCTGAACAAGAAAGATTATATTTTAGGAATGGGACATTTCCATATTCAGAGTGTTGAAAATGACAAGTTTGAAAATGTTTGGAAAACAGCACGTGGTCTATGGAGAAATATTCAATGGAAGGAGGTTTTCCAAAGTTCCAAGAATGAATGGTTTGATGAATTGCCTTACGGCGTTTCTGGTAGATATTATGATATGTATCCAGATTTATTTTGGAGTGGATTCGGACCAGAAAGACGATGTTATGATAGCCCTTCTTCACAATATTTGCCATTCAAGGATGGTTACAACTGCTATGACCTATATTCACAAAATCCAGCATACCAGAACCATGTAGAGAGACTTTTTTTTTGGAAAAGGAAAAAATGTGATGAAATAAATAATATTGTATATATTAAAGACGGAATATCACTGTATTCAGTCGGAACTAATAAAAAAGATGAGATAATAAAAACTCCAATATTGTATGCTCATTTTTATAAACGTAAGTTTACTATCAAGACAAGCAATATGACCAGTTATATTATTTATCCCAATAACTTTGATGATATAAAAAAAATAAGCGGAATATCATTGAGATGGTATGCAAACAATCCTTTGCTCAGTCTAAAGACTAAGATATGCTCCGTGTTTTCAAGATTAATGTAAAGTTGAATGGAATATAACAATAAACGGATATTAAAAAATACAGTTTATCTTTATTTACGCCAATTTATAATAATGGCATTGAGTTTTTTTACTACAAGAATTGTTTTGGAGAAACTTGGTGCTTCTGATTACGGCGTTAATAATGTAGTAGGAGGTTTTGTCTCCATGTTTACTGTCTTGAACAGTATACTTCAGACAGGAACCCGTAGGTTTCTGTCCTTGAATTTGGGTAAGGGAGACGCCAAGATATTAAAAGACACTTTTTCTACAGCTTTTGTAATCCATTTGATTGTAGGAGTTGTTGTAGTAGTGTTATTGGAAACATTTGGAATATGGTTTCTTAATTCTCAACTAAATATTGCCCCAGACAGAATGGGGGCTGCCAACTGGGTCTTTCAGTTTTCTGTACTTACAGTCTTTCTGAGCATTACGCAAACGCCTTATGCAGCAGCAGTCACTTCCCACGAAAATTTTAGTATATATGCTTTTATGAGCATATTTGAAACCGTTGCGAAAGTTGCAGTTTTGTTCCTGTTGATATTTATTCCAGGTGACAAACTGATAATTTATTCAGCTTTGTTGCTTGGAGTCAGTGTTATTAACATTAGTGTATATCGCATCTACTGTATCAGAAAATTCCCAGAATGCCATTTCTCTTTAAGGGTTAATCGTGAATTATTGAAGGAAATGGTGAAATTCTCAGGATGGTCAGTTGTAGCTAATGTTTTTCAAGTGGGAAATTCTCAAGGCGTATCAATTTTGTTGAACATTTTCTTCAGTACGTTGGTAAATGCTGCAAGAGGCTTGGCTAATACTGTTACGTTCACAATCAGTCAGTTTGTTAATGGTTTTATTATTGCTGCTGAGCCTCAGTTGGTTAAGTATTATGGAGCAAATGATAAAGAACACTTTGAAAAATTGATTTTCAACATTACCCAATATACATTGTTCCTTCTTGCTATATTTGCTGTACCAGTTTTTATGGAGATAGATTATGTATTGAAGATTTGGCTGACGGAGGTGCCACAATACACATCAGCATTTATAAAAATTACAATCATTTCATCACTTATTGTCAATTCATATATTATGATAGACAAAGCGATCATAGCTTCTGGACATATCAAGCAAATGGCTTTAATTGGAAATACTATTCCGGTTATACAATTGCCATTAGTTTACTTGTTCTTAAAGTTGGGGTATAGTCCTGTTGTTACTTATCTTATAACTTTGGTTCCTCAGATACTTGGAATGTTTGCAAATTTATGGATTAGCAAGCGATATATTAATTTCCCTTCTGGCAGATTTTTTATTCAAATTATGGCAAAAAATTATCTATTGATAGCAATAGCATGTATAATACCATACATTGTCAGAGAGATGATGACAGAAGGATTGTTGAGATTTCTTGTTGTTTGTTCTTTATCTGTTATTTGTACCATTGGCGTGATGTATTCGTTTGCAATGAATGCAGAAACGAAACAAATGGTTAGACAGAAATTTGTTGGAAAGGTTTTTAAACGTTTTTGTTAGATGCTGAAAGTTTCAATAATCATACCTGTATATAATGCCTCGAATTCAATCAGAAAGATGCTCGATAGCATTCTTGCTCAGACATTGAATGAATTTGAGGTGCTTATGATAGACGATGGTAGCACTGATGAGTCGGGCAGGATACTCGATGAGTATTCTGCAAAAGACAAACGCTTTAAGGGCTTTCATAAGCAGAATGAGGGGGTTGCTATGGCTCGTCAGATGGGAGTAGATAATGCTAAAGGAGAATTTTGTATTCATGCTGATGCTGACGATTGGATGGATCCTACAATGTTGGAAGAACTTTATACAGAGGCAAAGGCTAAAGATGCCGATGTCATTATTGCCGATTATTTTATTAGCTCTAAACATGGTGAGACTGTATGTAAGCAACAGCCATCGGAACTTTCTCCTGAGCATGTACTTCAAGATATGTTCGACAACAAGCTATTTGGTGCATTGTGGCATAAACTTGTTCGCACTGACTTATACAGGAAGTATAATGCAAGGTTTTTCAAAGGAATAAACCATTGTGAGGATTTGCTGATATGGGTGCAGTTGTTACAGCATCAGGAAGTGAAGGTTTCTTATCTTCCTAAAGCTTATTATCATTATGTGGTAAATGACAATTCTATAACCCGTCATTTCACACACGAAACGTATGAGATGCGATTGAGGTTTCGTGACAAGTTGAAGGGATTACTTGTCGTTCCGAATGTTAAAGAGATAATAGAAAAAGTTTCTTTTGGAATTTTCACGGAAGGATTTATATACGATGTATTGACGGAACAAGAGATAAAACAAGGCATGTGTCAGTATGAGTCTCAAATCATATCTCTGAAAAGTCTGAAATGGAAAATTGGTTTCTTGATGTTGCGTATGGGTATGTTTAAATGTGCACATAGGTTGATTCATTATTAAAAAGAAAAAAAAGTATGCAAAAATCAAATTATGCTTTAGTGTCAGCACTTTATTCCAACAAAACTAAGGGACTTTATTCTGACATATATTTTCCTATAATACGTTACGCTTTGGTTAAGATATTTACGGAAAAAAAAGTAGAATCAGGCACGTATAGTTCGGCTGATAAGGTCGCTGAGTATATAGATGAAAAGTTTGGCATTCATATTCCAACGATAGTCATAGCGAAATCAATAACTAAGATAAGTATGCAGAAAGATAAAAATCTGCAGTTGGTTATATATGAGGGCGGTCAGAGCTTCCATATAAATAAAGCTCTTTTTAGTGATGATGAACTGGACATAGAAATGGAGGAACGTTTCTTTTCTGACAATTTGGAGACAATAGAACGTGAGTATAAATCGTTTATAGGAAACCAGGGTTGTAAAGATGATGGCATTTCGTTCTTGCAGTTTATATCAGATAATACTGATGATATTTTAGGCTATTTTGATGGTGAGGATAAGACTCGTGTTGATGATAAATATGCAACACTTATTTTCTTTCTTCAATATCTCCATGACTCAAATTTAGAATTGTACAATATTGTAAACCAGTTGTTTTGGAGTTCCATTATTGTTGCTTTTCTAAAAAGCGAAAGGCCTTTGGTTGATGATTCCGAAAATGGCGTGAAAGCAGAGTTTTATCTTGACACATCTATAATATTAGGATTGTTAGATTTGTCAACTCCCATGCGTGAAGCTTATTCCAAAGAAGTTTTTACGATTATCAAAAATTCAGGCGGAATTCTTAGAGTAAATCCATTGACAATTGATGAGGTAACATATATTTTAAAGTCTGTTGAACAGAATGGTGCTAATCCTTTAACGGATATCGCTTCTGCTTGTAAAAGAAAAGAGTTGTTGTCTAATCAGATTGCACAAATCCGTTTAAATATTGATTCGATTTTAGCAAAAATAGGAATTCAGATATATCCTGTTATGTCGCCTTCGGAAAAGCAACGTGTAGTTGCAGAATATAAAGGCAAGAAAGTAACGAAACTTTTAGGCGAATTTAGAAGTAAGAAGCCTGAATCCTATTCTCGTGATAACTATAGAGAGATACATGATCTTTATCTTAATGATTTCATTAAACGCCGTCGAAAAGATAAAAACGATACGGGGAACATCTTCTTCTTGACAAACAATATAGAACTTATTACTTTTTGTAAAGCACAGAATAATGGCGAAAGTTATATGATAAGTACCGGAAAGGTTGTTCTTGACTTGTGGATGCATTATTCTAAACCTATAAATATTTCTAATTGTGTATTGACAGAGACTATGGCCCGATGCTTGGAACTCCATCGTTCTAATGTCAGGTATAAATTAGCAGAAGTAGCTCGTTTTTTTAACAAAACGAAAGATAATTTCGATCCTAAGGTTTATAAGGATTTTATTGGGCATTTGTATAGAAGCAATAGTTCGTTAAAATTTGAGATAATGGCTAAGCAGCTTTACGTTGCCAGCCAA
>ERZ791632.436-NODE-436-length-10457-cov-2.78889_pt1 | contig 10457 bp, 11 predicted proteins | sample MGYA00510263_ERZ791632 | MGnify/ENA primary metagenome ERZ791632 (study PRJEB30046, sample SAMN00715181) | human gut metagenome | study: EMG produced TPA metagenomics assembly of the A metagenome-wide association study of gut microbiota in type 2... | reverse complement strand
TTTATATATTCTTCAAGTTCAAATTGCCAATTCTTATCCGGCATATTTGCACCTCCAAAATCAATTGATAAAGTATTTAAGTACTAAGTACAGTAGAACAATAGCCACGATAATTGAAAACACAATCCACCTTACGACCTTTTTTGATTTATGTTTTGGTTGGCTAGGCTGTTTAGAATATGTATATTGCAGTTGAGCCGGTTCGTGATTTTGTGCGGATTTTGCGACAGGCTGAGGTCTTGTTGCCTTTCGGTACATGGCAAGCGGATCAGTTTGATTTATTATTCTTTCATAAAAATCATCAAGCCATTCATCGTCTCCGTCTTCGCACATGGTTTCTTCGTAGCAATCGGGTTCGTGTACTATTTGATTTCTAATCCAACGATAGTGCTTTAGTTGTTTTAAATCATTTTCCCATCCTCTGACAAGAAAAGAACCATGAGGATTGTTTAGCATTTCCTCTATATAGGCGGATACTCCATATTGAGTTCCAAACATTTCTCCGCATATTTTATCAAGATGCTTGTAAGATTCAATAAAACTCATATATGCCTCCGAAATTTGATTATTTATCCGCTGCAATACCGGATTTCATCCAAGCGTCAATTTCGCTGACTTTGAATTTCCAAAGGCGTCCGATTTTTGCTGCGGGCATATTTCTTCTTTCTATCCAATCAAGTACGGTATCACGGCTGACGCCAAGATATTCGCATATTTCTTTCATTGAGTACCAGCGCTCGATGTTAGAATCCATTAAATTTTCCTCGCTTTCAGATAGTTACAATTATACAAGTTTAGTATATCACACAGAGCACTTAAAATCAATGATTATTGCGGATTTATAAGGAAAAAGCAAGAAGAAATCAAAATAAAACGAAGTGTTACTCGAACGGCTCCGTAAGGTTAATTATAGCTATTTGTTTTTCTTGATTCTATTCGGGAAGCTACTCTCAAGCCACTCTTCAAACTCCAAAGTTTCTTATTATGATTCCTAAAACCTTGTGTATAATCTTATCAAAGGAAATTTTAAGAGACGGCATTTTCGCAAAGCATGACTTACCACTAAAGAGATTGAACACAACAGGAAGCGGCGAAAAAGAAAAGGATAGTCGAGAAATAAACTTGGCTATCCTTCAATTTCTTCAACAACATTTATTAAATAAAGGCCCTTTTGTTTTGCATAATCAACAGTGTATGCCGTGCCGCCCTCATGCTTTGTAAGAAAGCAAATACAAGCAGAACTACAATCAACAAGGTGTCTGTTTCTTTTTTGCATACATCCGTTATAGTAATGCGGAGCAAGGACCTTCACCTTATCTGCTTTCGACTTAATATCATTATACACATCAATATCTTGTTGCTTCCAATATTTCGTTTGGTTTTCACATGGCAACACTAAGATGAGTTTAACTTCGGGATGAATTTCTTTTACCGACAAAACAGCCTGTGCAGCAATGGTGTCAAACCCCAAAGCACCGCCTGTGCCGAAGTATTTGAAACCTTTAGAAACAAGCAGGGTAACGACAGCCTTCGTCTGTTCAAAGACCATATCGGGCGTATATGGGGCAATGTTGCGATGCCCTGTAAAACAACATGTTTGGCTTTTATAATCCATTGAAATCACCGCAGAAAAGCAAAAAGAGCGTAGCCGAAGCTACGCCCAAAAAACACTTGCTTCAAACTTTCTGCCAGGAAAATTTCATAGTTTGGAAAAACCAAGCGTATGACAAAGAAGCGTGTGTTTTTATCAAAAGATAAAAAGCCACGCTTGGTTCTTCAAGCAAAACTATGAATATGAAATTTTCCTGGCAACAAGATTATATCATTAATTGCACAGACAAGTCAAATGGATTGTAAATTAAATAAAAATACTCTCACTAAATACTTAGTGAGAGCATTAAAAGTTGTATGCTATTTATGAATTAATTTTGCAAATAACTTGTGATACGAGCGCGGCAATTACTGTTTCAACAGACGGTTCTTTGCCGTCATAGGAAAGTTCATTCCAAAAATTTTTTGAATCTGTTTGTGAATTATTCATCGCTTCATGAATTGCAAACTCGATTTCTTTTTTTACCGAACCAACTGTTGTTCGGTTTTCTAATGCTATTTGTTTTAAGATTTCTTCCATATTATAATTCCTCTCTATCACTGATTGTGTATTATCATCACTGACAGTTATAGTTATAGCATAATATTTATGTCGAAGTCCCAAGAAATTTGTCGACAAGAGAAAAATAATATTTATGGAAGAATTTGCTTTGAATGTTTCATCATCGTATCAATTACTTCATAAATTCTGTTCCTGTCCTCTGGTACAAGTTTTTCAAGTTTCTCATTAAGCAATGAATCCTTAACTGTATATCCATTATCAAGTACATCTGAAAGAACCATATCAGCTGAAACACCTAAAGAGTTTAATATATTTATGAAAGTTTCAAGTGAGGGGATTTTTTCTCCTCGCTCAATCATACCTATATAATTAGTTGTCAAATCCGTTTTTTCTGCCAAATCTTCTTGACGCAATTTCTTTATTTCACGAAATTTTCTTATATTCTTACCAATTGTATCAAGTTTCATCTCAATACCTCCTTAAGTGTGTTTCAACAACTAATAGTATAGATTGTGTTTGTTTTTACTTACACGCACTATAAGGAAGTCATACCAACTAATAGTATTGATTTTTTCTTTTTAATACTATATAATATTAAAAAGATAGATAACAAAAATCTATCTTGTAAATATTGTGTCAAATAAGTTCAATCTAACGAGTGTTAATATTTAAATCAAGCGTGTGTCTTTATTGTTCATAAAAATACGCAGTTATATTCATATTCTATTTTATTGATATTTAAGTTTATCACGCTGAAGCTATACAATTTATAGCTTCATTCTTTTTGTTTTACTATAATTTTGTCGATTTTTTCGATAATTTTGCACTTTTTATTTATTTAATTTGATATAAATGTTAGTTTTAAAAGTAAAACGCTTTTTTACGCTTCTATAGATTTAATGCATTTTCTCTATAAAAATTTGTTACGCAAGTCTTAATTAACTGCGATGAAAGGATGAGAAAATATGAGAAGTTCTAAGTTTACAAACCATAGTTATTTTATCTATATAGTTGAGGAAACAGTTAAGTGTAATAACTGTAATACTACAACAGATGGAATGGTTATCATATTTAATCAGGGAGAAAAGGTTATATCTTTGTGCAAATATTGCAGTGCAAATTTGCAAGAAATTTTATATTGCTATCTCAAAGGAATAGAACATATCTCGACAATCACCAAAAGCAAAATAGATGTATCTGTAAATAAAATCAATGACGATCAAAATGAATTAAAGATTTTAGGTTACAAAATAGTCATGAGTGATGAAGATTTTTTGAGTTTCTATCGTAAAGTTAATGCTGTAAATTATTTTTATTATGAAACATACAAAACAAGTTTTAAAAAGTGTTCACATTTATGGAAAAACATAACTCATTATTGGCTCAATAAAAAATACCAAAATAAAAACTATTCCAGAGATTCTGTAATTCCGCACGAAAAAGCTCTTGAAATAAATCTTATCCGAATGAACAAATATTTATCAAAAAGGAACAGAATCAAAGACAAAAACAACCTTGTTGTTATGCCTGATTTATTGAATGCTGCTCCGGTAAATAGGCTGAAAGTAAATCAGCACTGCTCATTATATGATTTGAAATGTTCTTTACACGGAAACAAACAAGCACAGGCATTTTTCTGTACCGGCAGAGTAGACGGATTCAGTTATGCACTTTGCTTTGATTGCTATTCCGCATTATGTAAAGTAATGTTGAAATTAGTGAAAGATACGAAATTAGAAAAAGCCGAGGTTGGGTTAATAAAAATAACTCGAAACGAGGGCAAACATAGGTGCTTTATGTGTGGAAGATGGACGAAATCAAATTATACGATTACAATAAAAAGCGATGAAAGTATAACTATTTGTGATAGCTGTTTTAAAAATATATACAATACTCTCTTAACGAATAGTTTGACTAAAGAAATATTCCCCAACCTATATAGAGAGCATAAAGAATTAAAGAAAATTTTTATTGAAAACTCTCGTAAATAATTTTATATGTTAATAAAGCGATCTGCACTAAAACAGATCGCTTTATTTTTTTTGATGGCTACCTTTGCATTTTTGATGGATAAACAATATAAAAGGCTAAAATAAAAAATGCCCTGAAAAATCAGGGCAGAGTAAAAGAAAAAAGAGCTGATTTTTCAGCTCTTTTTTATGGCAGAGGTATTAGGATTAGAACCTTACACTGAGGTGTCGTTTGAAACGCAAAGTCCACTACTTTATTTCTCTATTTTGGAATCTCTATTGAAAAAGTACCATTGCTATTAAGCACCAACTTAAGATTGTTCATTGTAGTGTTGTAAAGATGGTCTCTCGCCGTAGGCGATAATGAAGCACGAGTTTGCGTAAGTGCTTCTCTAAAGATTTGCTCTGCATTTGGCAAAACAAATGAGTTTGCAATTACTTTTTCAAGTTCTTTCTTGAACACTATATCAAAGAACTTGTCCTTTTCGGGTGTCATAAACTTATCAAGATAGCAATAGAAAATATTGTTATTCCAAAGAAGTGATTTGAAGTCAGAACCACATTTTGTCTTTTCAAGAAGAACAAGATAATTTGCATCAACATCCTCGATAACAGACCAAAAGTCAGAATCACTTGAAGCAAGAATTATAGAATCCACATCATCCTTATATACTGCTTTTGAAACACCGGCAACGAGTTTGTGATCTACAAGTGACTTGTCCTCTTTAATACGCTCGACAGCAATGGTTTCAACTTCTACATTATATGTAAAGAATTTCAGTTGCAGCCAAGCCTTTGATGAGTTGAGTTCATCATAATAAACAATGACTTTATCAATCTTTTGTATTTCATAACCCTTAAGGCTGTCAAACATTGCAGCTAAGCGATAAGGATCGCAGTTTTCACCATCAACAAATATCTGTATTTTATTCCCGTTATTTATAAAATTATTTATGTTGTTCTTAACATTATCGCTGGCATCTACAACACGATCCACATCTTGAAAATACCCTCCAGCGTTCTGATATATAATATCAAGAAATTTTACATCAGAAAGCAGTATATTTCCACATTCCATAGGCTTGCGCCAATAAAAATATCTTTTATAAGGATAATAATTTTGATTGCTTTGATATTTTTCGGACTCTTCCTTTATTTTATTAGCAGGCATATTGAACATATATTTTATATGTTTGAATTCAATCCAATCGGGAAAAAGTGTTGATATAAAATCTATATGCCTTTGAATTTCAGTATTGATTTTTTCTAAGTATTCATTTAAATCCTGTCGCCCTGTAGTAATCTCTATATTATATTTTTTTAAGGTTTTAAAATCATTTTCTAAAATATCTATTTTATATATGGGCTGATAGTCATTGGCAGAAATTCTAATTGTACGGCTGATTCGCTTGAAATTTAAAATAATGTTGCTTCGCAAGTTATTTAACGCTCGTATAATTGTGGCATCCATGTTGCCTGTTAGCTCGTTAAATATATCTTCGGCAGATTCATCAATCGTAAATATAAAATCCTGCCGGACACCGAGCAAATATGCTATTTTAACTGCAATAGATTTTGAGTAATTACTAAATGAGGATTTATCCGAGTAGTCTTCTAATATTTCATCGTCTAAATCCATGTCTTTTAAGTCTTCCAAACGCATAGGTTTCAACATAATTTTACCTCCTTAATTTATGTGCTTATATATTACCATTTATGCAGAAATATGTAAACAAAAATCACTTGCTGTTTTATGGCAAAAGAAAAAAGAGTCTTTACCTTTCGGCAAAGACTCCGTTTTTATGACTTGACCTCAATAATTACATTCGTTTAGATTCAGATGTCCAACTCACCTCAACATCTTCTTCTGATTTTAAGAGTAATTTCGATTTTGCAATACTGCATAACTCTTGAATTGAATCTGCTTTAATTTTAGTTTTAGCCATATGAATTCCTCCTTAACAGAATAGCTTTTACAATTCTGTTATAACACAGTAAAATGGTGATTTCAATTAAGTTGATTTAGTGGTACAAAAATGAGGACATTAAAGCAAATATTAGTTAGCTTTTATTGAATTTCTAATTTGTTCAAATGTACTCTGTGTTCTTAATTCAGTATCATGCTTATCAAGTTCTTGCTTAACAGCGTTCAAAATAGCAACGCTAACAGGCGGTGCAGAACTTTCACTGTATTCACCGGGAGGTGCATACGGTCGATTTTCTTTGTTTGAAGTATGCGGATATTTTTCAAGTATACTGCTTATTAGTTTTTTTGACGATGCATACTTAACTGTGCGATTGCCTCGTTCATTAACAGCGTATGCTTCTTCAAATTTAATACCCCACTTAAAGAATAATTGCAATTTGACTTTCATAGGATAAACGCCTGTTTTCATAACAATAAATTGCCCTTTAGGCATTGATTTAAGCTCATCGGCAGTCATTAAAGGTCGTTCAATCATTTGAAGTGATTGTGAAGGATCATTAACACTGCGACTGACTGAACCACTCATAACAGTCCTGCTGCCAAGAGCCTTTGACATTGACTCGGCAGTAACAGAGTTTGGAGCAAAGCCACCAAATATAGTGAGCTGAGTATTATCAACTATAATTGCAGCACCTTCCTTGCCGTAGTTCTTTTCAAGCTGTTGCAATGATTGGATAATCGCAACGATTTGAAGTCTTCGAGAACGAGATGCGGAGAACATCATTTCAGCTGATTCAATCTTAGGTAATGTTCCGTACTCATCGCACAAGAATACACAGCGATTCTTTAATTTGCCACCTTGCTCATCAGCAACCGAAAGGATTTCTCTGTATAGTTGCTGAATGATAAGTGATATCATAAAGAATTTGTTTGGATCTTCCTCTGGCATAATAAGAAATATTGCACTTTTTTGATTGCAAAATTCCTCTGCATCAATTTCGGTGTCAAAACAAAGAATCTGTTCGAGTTCCGAGTCAAGAAATGAATTAAGACGAGAAAGAGCAGTAGACATTACCGATGACATACTCTGCTCCGAAGTATTAAGCGCTGCTCCTGCAAACCATTTTGCTTTATGCTCATCCGGTAAAAGCTCAACGAGCGCTTGAAATTTGTTTTTGCCTTTCATATTAGAAGGGGCAAGCAGTTCCTGTATGATCTTAAATACAGATACAATATGACGCTCATCGGCTTGGCAAAATTCAGCAACTAAAAGAATTGTCGCTGTAAGCAATCCTTCTGCAGCATCATAAAAATATGCGTTCTGTCCGAATGAAGCCCCATCCATACCGGACATTATGATTGTCTTAGCGATAATCTTTGCATACTTTTCAGCTTTGGCTTTATACATCAACGAATCTGGATTCTCACGATAAAGGTCATAGTACTTATTAACCAAGTGTAATAGATTGTTGCCGTTACTCCTTGTAGGGTTACGCAAGTCTATTACACTTATTTTATATCCATAATACTTCTCTGCTATTGTTGCATAGTTACGCATAACATCACCTTTTGTATCAGTAGAAAGAAATGACATTCCGCAAGCACAACAATATTCAATTTCGGGATATAACCAAAATGCCGTTTTACCTACACCGGCAGCACCAATCATAAGTGCATGAACATCTCCTGTATCAATTAAAGCTCCTGTTTTATCTCTCCCTACAAGTAATCCTTGTGGTAAAGCCTTTCCATCGCTTGTTGACAGTTGTACGCCCATTTGTGCCTCTTTTCTCCATTTCTCAGGTGTATAAACGATGTGCTCATAAGCACGCCTTATTTCAGCCTTTGTGGCCCACCGTGCCGTTCCGTGTTGACCATCTCCAACTGTCTTACTTTTAATTCTGTTAAGAGAGTATATGTGACTGACTATAGTAATACCGCCAAGAATAACTGCCATAATAACGAATGCCATGATAAGTGGCATTATATTTATATCGTTCATTTTACCTCCTTAAAAAAAGAAAGAAGTCACCAATTGAATGATGACTTCTTATTGTTATGCTTAAATAAGGGATTTAAGCATTTATGTAGGGCGGAAGCTCCCTACAATTGAATAATAGCACAAACAAAAAATCTCTGCAATAATCATGCCGATTACAGTCCAATTAAATGTACTTTTCTACATTTTCAAGCCGTGAGCAAGTTTCTTTTCTTGAATTTTACTCATTAACTTCTTGTCATTTTTAATACCGTCTGCCTTACGGCGATTATCTACATTGTTTTTGAATAACCTACCAAGTTGATAAAAAAGACTTAAGCAAGCAGAACTGCAAGAATGGATCTTGCCTTCAGATATGCGTTTTAATAAAAGTTGAGCATATTGATTGTTCATATCAGCAGAAATCTGCAATAAAGAAACCGCTTGCGACAGATTTGAATCGACACCTAAACCATATAAATACATTTTGCCAAGCTGGTAATAGGCGAAATCATTGCCGTTATCAGCTGAATGAACAAAGTATTCAATAGCTTTTTTATAATCGACATATCCTTGCTCGGTTTGATATATTCGACCAAGAAGATATGATGCATATTTGTCATCGTCATCAACACAAGCAGTCAAATACTCTATAGCTAAAGGAATGTTTTTATTTACGAACTCGCCCATAAACAATAACTTTCCATAGTAGTATTGTGCAGGCTTGAAATTGCCATCTGCGGATTTCTTTATAAAGTCCAAACCAGCAGAAACATCCCGTTGAACTACTTTTCCATCTATAAGTAACTTACCAAGAGTGTATTCGGCAAAATGGTTGCTTTCTTCAGATGCAAGATATAAATAGGTTATTGCTTTATCTATATCCTGTTCAACATATATGCCCTGTAAATATGTTTTGCCTAAGAAGTATAGTGCAAATGAGTTCCTTTCGCTTGCCGCTTTTTCTAACCATGCAATTCCAGTCAAAACATCCTGCTCAACATCCGCTCCGACAATAAGTAATTTGCCAAGCATATATTCGGCTATTGATAATCCTTGGGAAGCAGATTTGTACATGTATGATAGTGCCAAAGTTGGATTATATTCCAAGTTCGAATCATCAAGCAGATACTTTGCCATTTTATATTGTCCCCATACATTGCCACGCTCAGCACTTGCCTTTAAACTAAGATAGGCTTCGCTATGCTTGATTTCATTATCTGTGACAATATTATTGATTGCTGTTTCCTCAACTGCTTCCGCTTTTTCTACATAGCAGTCGTTTGGTATATTAGGCTGAAATATGGAGTCTTTTTCATATTCTTTTTCATCAATCGGTTCAATGGATAAATTGGCAGCAGCTTTTATAATAGCATTCTTTATCGTCTTGAAATCCTTATTCTGCGATAGGGGAACACGAACCAGCTTTTGATTGCTGTAAATATCAATTATCTGTTCTTTATATGAATACCATGTCTCATACAAATCAGAAATTATTGGATCCTTTTCCATTTCATCTATGATGGAATTTACTATGCGTTTACCCTTTGTGCTGAAATAGCCATAGACCTTTTTACCTTCATAATCAGAAAGGTACTCCGATAAAGAAACCAACAAAGCTTCTATCTTTGGATTATCATACGATCGTGAATTCACTTGCTTGATAATATCATAAATCTGTTGTTCTCCGACTTGTCGTAAATTATCTCTGCGTTCGTTTTGTTTATCATAAAGACACATCAAATCTTGACGAAAAATATGCTTGGTTAATTCACCTTTAATGTTAGATATTCCATCAGCGTTTAAGAATGCCTCATTAGGTTCAACCGAATAAGCAACCATATGAACATGGGGATGATGGGATTCGTTATGAAAAGCAGCATACCATCTAAAGTTATCAGGTTTAATGTTCATTTGCTGTGCTATAAAATTTCGTTCGCTTCTTAATAGCGGTATCCAGTTTTCAACGCTGTCATATCCAAGTCGCTGAGCATCCTCTCTTTTTAAGGATATAATATGAGTCCATACATTGCTTTGGCTTTCTGATATTTCTCTTGATATACGAGAAATATTCAAATCCATTTCAGCATCAGAAAACAAGCCTGTTTTAGAAACAATTTGAACTCTTGGTCGCTCCGATATATATTTCAAATATGTACCTCTGTCGCTAAAAAAGTCAGCGTGAGATTCCGTGATTTGAGTTATTAACTCATCAGCATTTTCTCTGCTTGGATTTTTCTCGAAATCTTTATATTCAAGAAAATCAACTGAATCCGGATACCGCTTCAACAGTTCATTGATTATATCTTTTCTATCTTCATCCGAATAAGCCACCGAATCTTTTTTCTTGATTTGTTCAACACCTTCACGAGTTGAAATATATCGTAAATAACCCTCTATTTTACCGGTCGAATTCGGTGGCAAATATGGACTTTTAACAATAAGCTGAGCCATTATTCATTCTGAAAA
>ERZ791632.420-NODE-420-length-10810-cov-2.78949_pt1 | contig 10810 bp, 9 predicted proteins | sample MGYA00510263_ERZ791632 | MGnify/ENA primary metagenome ERZ791632 (study PRJEB30046, sample SAMN00715181) | human gut metagenome | study: EMG produced TPA metagenomics assembly of the A metagenome-wide association study of gut microbiota in type 2... | reverse complement strand
GCCATCAATATCTTGCCGCTTTGTATGTGATGCACGGCACGCGGACCCTCCAGCCCGAGGTCGTGATAGGCAGCTATGGCATACGCCATGTTGATATCTGCGCCACATTTCAAGGCAAGTTCAAGCGACTGCTTTATAACATGGTTGACGTGCGACAAACGGTGCGCTTTGTCAAAGGAATTGTAGCGGGGTAATATATTTTGCTCGACAAACTCCATCAGATCGAGACTCACGTTTCTTCCATTCATCTTTCGAAAAATTTAATTTTAATTGCAAAATTAATCTATTATGGTTAATTTTGCAAGAACAAACACAACTAATATCAATAAATCAGATGAACGAATCGAATGTAATGACAAATTCTTTGAAGGCATGGTTCCTTGCGGCTCGTCCGAAGACTCTAACTGGCGCTGCCGTGCCCGTGATGATAGGCATCGCGTCTGCAATATCTCAATATGGCGATGCTGTGAGGGTTGGCGCTGCTGTGCTCTGCATGCTGTTTGCTCTCGTGATGCAGATAGACGCCAACTTCGTGAACGATTATTTCGACTTTATGAAGGGTTCGGATGACGAAAAGCGTCTTGGCCCGAAGCGTGCCTGCGCTCAGGGTTGGATTACTGCTGCGGCCATGCGCCGCGGATTGCTTTATACCACTCTTTTGGCGTGTGTAATCGGTCTGCCGCTTGTCTACTATGGCGGATGGGAGATAATACTTGTAGGTTTTGCCTGCGTAGTATTCTGTTTTCTCTACACCATCTCGTTCTCATATCTCGGACTTGGAGACGTGCTTGTGCTCGTGTTCTTCGGTTTGGTACCGGTCTGCATGACTTATTGGCTCGTGGCTCCGCCTACTCCACTCGTGTCTATCCCGCTTTCTGTAATAGTACAGTCTATAGCCTGTGGACTCATCATCGACACTCTGCTTATCGTGAACAATTATAGAGACATCGATAACGACAGACGTGCCGGTAAGCGCACGCTGATAGTACGAATCGGAGCGCGTGGAGGCAGATGGCTCTATTATATAATAGGTATTGCGGCTGTGCTGCTGAATATTGCTGCCACTTATACAATAGGATATTCGGCTATGCTCCTACCTTTGTTATATATACCGTTCCATGCGGCAACATCCATCGAGATGCACCGCATAGACAAGGGTGTAGAACTGAATAAAGTGCTCGGCATGACAGCCCGCAACATGCTCATATACGGGATTCTGATAACTATCGGATTGCTCGTATAAGCACACCCCGATGGTAGTGTGCAATTATGACACCCACATGTAGGCAATAATTTCATGTAAATCGCATAAAAATTATTGTAAAAACTTGTAGGATATAAGTAAAGTATATACTTTTGCAGCGAAAATGGCGACAGGATAAACACAAACGCCAATAGTAACTGACAAATCAAGTAACAAATAATAAGACTTTAATAATATATGAAACAACAAAAAGCTCTGACACTCAAGACACTAACAAAGAGTAACGTATGGGAAGTTGAAGAAAACGACATTTTCAGAATGTGGGAAACCGCTGAAAAGGAGTCGGATTTCAGAGACAATCGCAACCACTATATCGACGTTATACGTAGTGCCTTTGAAATAGAAGAAATCAAGATAGACAAGCCTGAGGTCATTAAGAAATACGAGGCACGCGACTTCAAGGTGGGCAACATCCACTTCGACGACAACGAAAACAAGAAGTGGGGCATCAAGAAGCGCGCCATCAACCGCATTACAGACCTCACATACGAGAATATTCACCACATCTCTGCTGCAAAGCTCATGGAGGTGCTCGATCGTAACTTCGGCGGTGGCTGGGACTCGCTTTCACAGAGCGTGCAGGACATCATCGAGGCTGGCTTCGATATCAGCACCACTACCCTGCCTAAGGATCGTCTGCACAAGCCGGGTGGCATGTACGAGAAAAAGGTGAACGACGGCTACGACGTGCTCGAGATCCCTAAGGGTCTTTGGGTTGAGGCTATCTTCGCAAAGGCTAAGCCGAAGGTTGAGAAACAGCCGGTTTTGGATGACGACATCGCTCCAAAGAGCAACAAGTACGATGGTGACGAGGACGACGATTTCGATGATGAAATCGACGACAACTCATACGACGACGATGATGAAGACGACTTCGACGAGGACAAGCTCACAGAAGAAAGCTATCGTACAACATTCGAAACAGAGGAAGACCTCAACCTCGAAGCAGAGGATGTTGCAGACGATGACTATTAATAAACCTCTGCTTTTAAAGCAGTCATTATAAAAACACTACTTATTTGCACAAATACCTAAAATATTGCACACAACTTTTGGTGTTGTGCAAATAAGTGTGTATCTTTGCACAAACTTTTTATTATTGTGCAAATGATTGAAATACCAAGTTTTAACGAACTTATAGAAAAGAGCATCGTCAACAATTGGGATAAGGATGCTCTTACCGATTTTAAAGGCGCAACTTTACAGTATCATGATGTAGCTCGCAAGATTGAAAAGCTCCACATTATGTTTGAAAGTAGTGGTGTGCAGCGTGGTGACAAAATTGCGCTCTGCGGACGTAATAGCTCCAATTGGGCTGTAGCTTTCCTCGCAACACTTACCTACGGCGCTGTAGCTGTACCTATTCTTCATGAGTTCACAGCCGATCAGATTCACAACATTGTAAACCATAGCGAAGCAAAGTTGCTCTTCGTTGGTGACTATGTTGCTACAATCATCGACCAAACAAAGATGCCCGACCTTGAAGGCATTATCTACATCCCCGACTATTCGCTCGTAGTGTCTCGTACTGATAAGCTTACTTATGCTCGCGAACATCTTAACGCCATGTTCGGTGAGAAATATCCTAAGTTCTTCCGTAAGGAGCACGTACACTATTACAGAGAGCAAAGCCCAGAGGAGTTGGCGCTTATCAATTACACTTCTGGCACTACCGGTTTCTCTAAGGGTGTTATGATTCCGTACCGCGCAATGTGGAGCAACTACGACTTTGCTATGACTGCCGTAGCCAAGCACATTAAGAAGGGCGATAATGTCATCAGTATTCTCCCTATGGCGCACATGTATGGCATGGCGTTCGAATTCCTCTTCGAATTCCTCTTCGGCTGTCACGTGTTCTACCTTACACGCGTTCCTTCTCCGGCTATTATCGCTGCAGCATTCGCAGAAGTAAAATCGGCAATCATCATTGCTGTACCTTTGGTTATCGAGAAGATTATCCGCAAAAAGGTGCTGCCTAAGCTTCAGACCAATCGCATGCGTCTGTTGCTCAACATGCCGTTTGTAAACAAGAAGGTTTTCGAGAAGATTCGCGAGCAGGTTGTAAATGCGTTCGGTGGCAAGTTCTATGAGATTATCGTTGGCGGTGCTGCTTTCAACCAGGAAGTAGAGCAGTTCTTGCAGCGTATTGAATTCCCGTATACTGTTGGTTACGGCGCTACCGAGTGTGCTCCTATTATATGCTATGCAGATTGTCACGACTTTGTTGCAGGTTCGTGCGGCAAGCCTGTTGTACACATGGAGGTTAAGATTGACAGCCCGGATCCGCAGAATGTACCTGGCGAGATTCTTGCTCGTGGTCTTAACGTAATGCTCGGATACTTCAAGAACGAAGAGGCTACAGCACAGACACTCGATGCAGATGGCTGGTATCATACCGGCGACCTCGGTCTTATGGACGCAGACGGCAATGTATTTATTAAGGGACGCTCAAAGAATATGCTTCTCGGTGCTTCTGGTCAGAACATCTATCCGGAGGAGATTGAGGATAAGCTCAACTCGCTGAATATGGTTAACGAGTGCATTGTCGTTCAACGTGGTGAGAAACTTGTTGGTCTTGTTTACCCTGACTTCGACGAGGCTGCTACAATGCAGCTCAACGACTCCGACCTTGAGAACATCATGGAGGAGAACCGCCAGGAGCTCAATGCTTCACAACCACCCTACTGCCGTCTTGCTGCTATTGAGATTGTGAAAGAGGAGTTTGAGAAGACACCTAAGAAGAGCATCAAGCGCTACTTGTACAAGTAGTGCTAATGCTTGTAAGCAAGGACATTTAGAATAATGCTTTATAAGTTTTAAAGCACGCATTCCGTGCTTTTATAAACTAAAAAAGGATAATTATGAAAGCTGTTTAAATATTACAGCAATCATAATTATCCTTTTTTATTATGCCTTTATCGATTATTTCTTTTCAACCGGAACTGCATACCAATCGCCGGTTTCCTTTACAAGCTTGCGTCCGAAGTTTGCCGGATAACCAGGACGTGTTACAGACTGGAGCAACTTGCCGTCTTTCTCCTTCTTTACAGCCATGTCGTTGTACTTGACAATGATACGTGTAGCAAGACGCTTCCAGCTGGCAAGCATCTCATCAGCCTTTGTGTTACTGTAGTTGTTCAGGAGTTTCAAAGCTGCAGCCTTATCTGTCTTATACAAGTCGACAGCCTGCTTCTCTATTGAAGTCTGATTTGCGAAGTAGCTTGTTTCGAGCGAATCGCGAACTGCCTTCAGTTCCGGGAACAGCTGCGAATAGCGTGGATAGACCATATTGCTCACCATGTTGCAAAGCCAGAAAGCGTTGTCAGAACTGAATGTAACAGCGTCAGCACCCTTCGTGTTGTAGCATGCAGGCTGAACAGTATTGCCGCAATATACAGGTGTATACGCTACCATGTTTGCATCGTCATTGCCGAACCACAATACGCCACCGATTTCGCGTGGCAACCATGAACGTAACTGCGACACAAATGTGAAAGCTGTCTGCTGCGTAGAAATAGGACGCTCATTGAAATATTGCTTGCCATCAACGGTGAAAGTCAAAGGAGTCGGGCGATAAGGCATCTCATAGACACCACCACCAATGCTTGTTGTGTCGAGTGCAAGAGCAGTACCTTCATAATGGTCGCGCATGCCGTTCTCTACATCAGCCACAGAAAGCTTACGGTTAGGGACAATCCACAAAGGCATGTCCTCTGCATCCTTATCCTTACCTAAAGCCCAAGGCAAATAGCGGTCGAAGTCGTCAGCATAATGATTGAAGAAGCTCCAAACACGTGCATCGCAAAAACGGCGACCAGAGAAATCTGGGAATGCGTATGTATTCTTCCACGAGAACTCAGAATCCTTACCATTGAACCATCCCATCTTACGAGCGTAAGAGATTACGTTCTTTGAGTAAAGCACGTTCTTCTTGTCCTTCATGTTGAACTTGCCGATACGGCTTTGGTTTGCATGTGCACAAATAGCATCATCAGGTATGCGCATTGCTACCCAAACAACGCCTTTTGAACCTGCACCCGTACCCTGCATCTCCATAATCCAAGCTTCGTTTGGGTCGCAGATAGAGAAAGTTTCGCCTTCCGAGTTATAACCATACTTCTCTACAAGAGAAGTCATTACGCTGATTGCCTCACGTGCAGTCTTTGCCCGTTGCAAAGTTACGTAAATAAGCGATCCGTAATCAAGAATTCCGGTTGAATCGACCATCTCCTCACGACCGCCATACGTGGTCTCGCCGATTGAAAGCTGAAACTCGTTGATATTACCTATAACGTTATAAGTAACTGGCGCTTCCTCAATCTCTCCATGATACACGCCAGAATCCCAATCGTAAATCTGGCGCATTGTGCCCTTTGGGTGAGTGCCTGCCGGATAATGGCAAAGATGACCGAACATACCGTAATCGTCAGCATTATAAGACACCATGACCGAACCGTCAACACTCGCCTTCTTACCTACAATGAGGTTAGAGCAAGCGAATGCTCCGCTTGAAGCAAGGAGCATTGCTGCTGAAAGAACTAATGATTTCATAGACTTCGCTATATTTAATCGCAAGCCTTGAAGCTCATGTCAAGACCCTTTACCGAGTGAGTAAGAGCACCAACTGAGATGAAGTCAACACCACACTCTGCATAGTCGCGGATTGTATCGAAAGTGATACCACCACTCGACTCCGTCTCAAACTTTCCGCCAACGATATCTACAGCCTTCTTTGTGTCAGCTACAGAGAAGTTGTCGAGCATGATACGGTTGATGCCGCCGCAATTCATCGCCTCGGCAAGCTCGTCGAAGTTGCGCACCTCAATCTCAATCTTAAGGTCGAGACCCTTCTCCTTGAGATACTCATGGCAACGTGTGATAGCGTTTGTGATGCCGCCACAGAAGTCAATATGATTGTCTTTCAGAAGAATCATATCGAATAGACCGATACGATGGTTCATACCACCGCCAATCTTCACAGCCTGCTTCTCGAGCATACGCAGACCAGGAGTTGTCTTGCGTGTATCAAGCACGTGAGTCTTTGTGCCCTTCAGACGCTCAACATATTTGTTTGTCATTGTAGCGATGCCGCTCATACGCTGCATAATGTTGAGCATGAGTCGCTCTGTCTGGAGCAGAGAACGAACCTTAGCAGTAACAACCATTGCAATGTCGCCATTCTTCACAGGTGTGCCATCATTGATAAGCACCTCTACCTGCATAGTAGGATCGAACTTAGCGAACACGCGCTTTGCAACCTCTACACCAGCAAGGATGCCATCCTCCTTAATGAGAAGGTGCGATTTGCCCATAGCGTCCTCAGGAATACAACACAAGGTTGTGTGGTCGCCATCACCTATGTCTTCTGCAAATGCCAAATCGATAAGTCGATCTTCTAATTCGTTTACGCTTAACATAATCTTTTAATTTTAGTTTGTTATTATATTAGTATATTATTGTCTTTGAAAGCCTGCAGTCCATGTTCTGTTTCCTTTACATAAATGGTTCCTCCAAGCCATGTTGTGAATGCAATCTCTTTTTCAAGTTCGAACACCCGCTTAACAACCGCATTCTCAATCTCCACCACTCCATTCTTAATAGTGTTTTCCGCACTAACTACTCGGTTGGCTGCATAAAGTTTGCCCATAACCGCAACAAATTATTTCGTTTGCTTTAGCAATAACGGCTTAGCCGGTTTCTTTATAACCAAGCTATCCTTACCTTTTCGCTTCAACGAGTCGGTCTTGCTACCCTCTGCATATTCACTATTATCCGATGATTCTGCTGGCTTTGTACGCATACGAATCAGTTTGATATTCGTAATGAGCAACATCTTCAATGTCGTTTTTGAAGTCAGATCCTGGTTCTGCGTATTGTTGTGCAGCCAGAAACCCTTTATGTTCTTAATCTTCAGACGACCCGTATTGTTAATCTGCAGATGGTAGTGAGTGCTCGACATGAGCGAGTTGCTGACTACCTCAACTGAATCGTTGCTGTAGGTCACAGCAAGTACCGCAGAACCATCCCTTACACCATCCTGATAGATAAACTTTGTGTCGAAATCGAGCATAATCTTATCGCCTTCATGATAAGAAGTGTCTGCCTTTACCTCAAAAGTCTTGCGGTTGAATGCAGAATACGGCGAGAGAATCATAGTAGGTGACAACTGCCAAACGTTGGTTGTGTCGGAATTGCTGACATCCTCACCGAAATTCAACTGCGATCCGCCATAGATAGCCGACTCGTTGTTAAGTCTCTCCGCCACCTTGTCGTACACGTCCTCAAGAAGTTTTGTATGACGCGTGTAATATACCAACGATGAGTCGAAATCTGCCTGACTCACCTTATGCTTCTTCAATATATATGCCAAGTAAGCACGCATGGTAACCGTGTCGCCAGTAGCCTGCACGTTCTGTATACCCTCCGCAATATGATAGTCGTACATGATGTCCGCCATCTTGTCCGACTTCAGATATTTGCGCGGTATACCAGGCTTACAGCTTACGATGCCCAATACAGACACGATTACTATGACGTAATATATAACTCTTTGCATTATGATTGTTATTTGTTAGAGAACAAAACTTCCAACTGTTTTCTGTAGAACAGCAACAAAGCCACAACTCCGACGCTGATACATGCGTCAGCGAAGTTGAAGACTGGAGAGAAGAACACATATTCTGAGCCTCCGAAATACGGAACCCACTCAGGCCATGTTGTCTGAATAATCGGAAAGTAGAACATATCTACCACCTTGCCGTGAAGGAATGTAGAATATCCCTCGCCGAACGGAACAAATTGAGATACGGTGAATGGTGTTGAAGCGTCGAATATAAGACCATAGAAAAGGCAGTCAATCAAGTTACCGGCAGCACCAGCAAGCACCATTGCGATTAACACTATATATCCTAAAGGTGCCACATTTTTCTTGATAATCTTAGCAAGATAATAGCCAATAAAGCCTATAGCAAAGAGACGAAAAAGGCTGAGTACGAGTTTATTAATAAACTTCATACCATAAGCCATTCCGTTATTCTCAATGAATTCGATATAGAACCAATCTGTCACTCGCTTAGCTTCGCCGAGTGTCATATTGGTCTTCACTTCAATTTTAATGATTTGGTCGATAAGCAGTATAGCCACTACAATAGCTACTGCCATCCAAGCTTTAAATGTTTTGTTGTTCCGTATCATCGATTATTAAAAAATATGGGAGTGTACCAAGTTCGTGCATACATTATTATATATATATATGCAGACTTGATACACTCACAATTTGTAGTATCTACTACTTTTTACGTGCATTTTTAGATTCGACACTAAGTGTAGCATGAGGTACGACGCGAAGACGTTCCTTCGGAATGAGTTCGCCAGTAATGCGGTCGATGCCATAAGTCTTGTTCTCCACACGCACCAAAGCAGCCTCAAGTCCTTGGATAAACTTCTGCTGACGGTTTGCCATCTGCGCAATCTCTTCTTTCGACTGCGAAGCGCTACCCTCTTCAAGAGCCTTATATGTTGGAGACGTATCTTCTATGCCATTGCCGTCTGTGTTACGCAACTGGTCCATCATCGAGTTGAAATCGCGACGGGCGAGTCGTAACTTTTCATTTATTATCGCGCGGAACTCCTCAAGCTCCTCGTCCGAGTAACGTGTCTTTTCTGCCATGATTGATAGGGTTTAGTAAGATTGAATATTAGAGTTATTTAAGTAGAGGGCGTGTTGCGATGAACACGCCCTCTTGAGTTTGTTATGTATTAGTTCTTAACGATCTTCACGTTGAGCTTGAAGTCGTCGATTTCAACCTCTACTCCGTCGTTCTCAGCGACATTGATGTCGAGAGCGAGCACCTGCGATTTGATGTAATCGGCATAGCCAGCGATAGCTTTTTCGATGCGCTCGTTGGGCGAAACCGTTACATGAATACGGTCTGTAATCTCAAGACCCGACTCCTTGCGGATGTTCTGAATGCGTGAGATAAGCTCACGAGCCATACCCTCGTTGCGGAGTTCGTCGGTAAGTTCAATCTCAAGAGCTACTGTCAGGTTGCCCTCGTTGCTTACGAGCCAGCCCGGGATATCCTCAGAGATGATTTCTACGTCAGCCACCTCAACGGTTACGTCCTGACCCTCAACGTTCACAACGATGCTGCCGTTGCTCTCGAAGAGTGCAATCTGATCCTGATCGAAAGCAGAAACAGCTGCTGCGATGCCCTTCATAAGCTTGCCGAACTTCTTACCCATTGTGCGGAAGTTGCACTTCACCTTCTTCACGAGAACACCGTTGCCCTCTACGAAGCGAAGCTCCTTAACGTTCACCTCGTTCAGAATCAAGTCCTTCACAGCCTCGATGTGGCGGCGCTGCTCCTCGCTTGCTGCCGGAACCATGATGGCCTGCAGCGGCTGACGCACAGCGATGTTAACCTTCTTGCGCAGAGCGTGAATCATAGAGGTGATGGTCTGCGCCATACCCATGCGGTTCTCGAGTTCGCTGTCGATAAGACTCTCGTCAGCTACCGGGAACTTAGCCAAGTGAACCGACTCTGTGCCCTCAAGCTCGTTAACGCCGAGGTCGCAGTAGAGCTGATCGGCAAAGAACGGAGCAAACGGAGCGAGCAACTTAGCGACAGTCTTAAGACAAGCATAGAGAGTCTGATAAGCGGCCAGCTTGTCCTTAGACATGTCTGTGCCCCAGAAACGTTTGCGGTTAAGACGAACGTACCAGTTGCTGAGGTCGTTGTTGACGAAGTCGATGATGAGCCGACCGGCGCGTGTCGGGTCGTAGCCCTCCATCTCCTTTGTTACATTCTTCACGAGAGTGTTGAGCACAGAGAGCACCCAACGGTCAATCTCCGGACGCTCTGCCACCGGAACAAGCTCTGCCTTAGCATCGAACTCGTCTACGTTGGCATAGCCGCTGAAGAATGAGTATGTATTATATAATGTGCCGAAGAACTTACGACGCACCTCGTCAACACCCTTCGGGTCGTACTTGAGGTTGTCCCACGGCTCAGAGTTGGTCATCATGTAGAAGCGAACAGCGTCAGCACCGTACTCCTCAATCTGGTCGAACGGATTGACAGCGTTGCCCAAGTGCTTAGACATCTTGTTGCCCTTTGCGTCAAGCACCAGACCAGACGAGATTACGTTCTTGAACGCAACCGAGTCGAACACCATTGTAGCTATAGCGTGCAATGTGAAGAACCATCCACGTGTCTGGTCAACGCCCTCGTTGATGAAGTCAGCCGGGAAGAACTTCGGCGGGATAGCCACGCCTTCATAAGTGCTGTTAACAAGAGCCTTGCGATCCTCCTCTGTGCCTCGCGCCATCTCGCCCTCAAACGGATAGTGGAGCTGTGCGTAAGGCATAGAACCGGAGTCGAACCAAACGTCGATGAGGTCGCTCTCGCGGTGCATAGGCTGACCCTCGTCGTTAACGAGTACGATATTGTCTACATACGGACGGTGGAGGTCTACGCGGTCGTAGTTCTCCTTAGAGTAGTCGCCCGGTACGAAGCCTTTGTCCTTAAGCGGGTTAGACGTCAT
>ERZ791632.417-NODE-417-length-10933-cov-6.80998_pt1 | contig 10933 bp, 16 predicted proteins | sample MGYA00510263_ERZ791632 | MGnify/ENA primary metagenome ERZ791632 (study PRJEB30046, sample SAMN00715181) | human gut metagenome | study: EMG produced TPA metagenomics assembly of the A metagenome-wide association study of gut microbiota in type 2... | reverse complement strand
AGCCACTTAACCGCAACGCGTGCGCTCGCCTTTACGGCGAAGGATTAACCAAGGAGGCCCAGGACGCGCACACCGTGGCCAGCCACCGCGCGAAATATTGCGAAGAATGGCGCGATGAGCTTCGCGAAATATGGGCTATATATAAAGACCTGACGACCACCGACAACACAACCGCCAAAACTGGCGCACGTTTCCGCCCAGGTGTGCGGATGTCTGCCGGACCTGCGGCATAAACTCCTATATTATAGCGTGTGCGAAATATTGAGGATTCCGCACACGCCCCAGAAAGAAACCCTATATTATAGAACTCTTAGAAAATTATGGCAAATCACAATCCAGTTATAACAAACACCCTCCCTACATGGGTATTTATTCAGTCCACAGCATCGGGCAACTATCGCCACGAAATTCAGCGCGTGCCTTCTGGCTTCATGGTGTTCGTCAACGTGAGCGACGAGAACGGCGGTGGCTGCTCCTTTCCTCAGAAGTTCGCCACCTATCAGGCAGCATTTGAAACGCTTGTGCACTTTCGCCCAGGCGCGAAGCTCACGGAGCGTATCAACGGCGCGGGCGAGCTTGCAAACTATTAACAAACCCTATATTATAGACCCTATAAAATATTGAGGAATTATGAAACGAGTATATATATTAAACACTTGCGACGAACGGAAATCGTGGAGTTCATTCCATCTTTACGGCATCTGGGCATCTTCCAAGGCCGGAACTCGTCGCCTTGTTAATGCTATTATTGCAGGCATTGAAAAATACTATTTTTCGTATGAAGACAAGTATATGGATATAGCGCAACAAATAGAAAGTTTGCGTGAAGATGCAAAAACAGATTGCAACACCTTTTATTCTCTTTTGTCGAGTAAATTGATTTACGGATCAATCGAGTTGGTGGAAATTCAGTAATAACGAAGAATTGACATTTTAATACTTTATATAATTGTTTGGAGTTATGGACAATAGAAAAGAATACGCCTACTTACTTTGTGTCGGTGGCAAGATATTAAAGATTATAGCTAAATGGTGGAGCACTCCGCAGGAAATGACGGCCACGAAATGCGGCATGGCAACCGTGGCACGCACATTCAGAAAGTCGGCGGGTGTGTTGGTCTATGAGCGACAGTCCGGCGACCTCTGGAAGTTTGCAGAACGTTGTGAGGTACGCCCCGACTCTTATCCGCGAGAGATCATCCTTACAGCGGACAACGAGATATTATATTAAACCCAATATTATAGAACCCTTAAAAAACGACAGAAGATTATGAGAATACCGAAAGATATACCTAACGAATTGAAGCGTTTGATTAATGCTATTGTGAAACGTTTTGGCGATTGCGAAATTTGGCTTAATGGATATAATAGAGATCCATGGGGATTCACCTGGTATGGCTCCAGTATGATTTGTGAACCTCTGTTTTGTAGTTATGGTTGCATAGGCTATAGCATCAATTATAAGGGGTACGAGCTTCATGTAGATAACGAATTGTCACGGATTGAGATTATTGATGAATAGTATATTATAATACCCTTAAAAAACGACAGAAAATTATGAAATTCAAGACAGTAAAAACAATATTGATCGCTGCGCAGGAGAAGAAGCAGTACGGAGAAATCGACCTTAAAAGCGGCTCCTGCTGTAATTTTTGTTTCAATCTTGAGCCGGAGGAAATCATCGGCTACAACAGCGATACGGAGGTTATCTCGGTGTTAAAAAGCTCAACTGACGTATATATCGACTGTGAGGCGATAGAGAGCATTACGGTGCATAAGTAACACTCTACCCCATCCCGCGCCCGGCACGGCCTTTTGCGAAGGTTCGACCCCTTCGGGGGAACGTTCAGTAATTAGTAATTAGTAGTTATTAATTGGCATTAGATCATAATCAATTAAAGTATTTTGTTTCCGGCTGCTGTGGTCTGTGAGGATAGCGAGCAGCGCAACGCCCACCACGGCAAGGCGTGGCACCAGGTTCGAGCTCCTGGATGGGCGACTGAAAATAATAAAATACGCATTAATATATAATTTATGCGTCATTTATTTGGTAGTCATAAATATTATTGCTACCTTTGCAACAGATAAAGAAACAAGCATTATTTATTAATCGGCTGCACCAGATAGCCTAATAAAGTCTCAAGGGTATGAGCATACGATATGACTATTACATTCAATGAGTTTAAGAACAATGTGAAGGCGAACGCTACTGTATTCCTCGGATCTTTTCGTTGGGATGAAGCAGACAAAACTCACGGTCGCGAGGTGTCGGTTGTACGCTTCGGTTACAAGGAGAAATACAACTGCTTGGACGCCTCTTCTTTCCTTTCGCTCCCGCTTGCCGACAACTACAAGATGGACGTTTACACCGACTATAATGTAGGCGGCTGGGGTACTCATTACGTTAATGAGGAGTCGGCTGTAGACTTCAATTCTAACAGATTCTATATTATTGCTCCTACCTTTGCTAAGGATGTGGAGAAGGCTTACAAGCGTAAGAACGACGCGAAGCATTGCAGCATCAATGCTCAGGTGTTGGCGAGCGTGTCGGAGGCTTGTGCCACATGGCTGCGCCGTTCTGACTATCTGAAGGGCAAGAATGAGGTGGCGCTGCTTGAAGGTATGCTTACTCTTGAAGCTTGTGAGGAGGATGATAAGAAGCGTGACAAAGCTGTACGCCGCACAATCGGATTTGCTGAGAAGGCGTTTGCTAAGTTCCTGAGCAACGAGGGTCTTGCCAACGGCGATGAATATTTGGCACGCCTGGAGCAGGAGGCTAAGGACAAGGCAGCGGCAGAGAGAGCTGAGAAAGCAGCCGAGAAAAAGCGTGTACGTGATATGGACTATGTGGATAGTCATATCTTCTATGAGAATGGCGAGCACGTCGGCTACGACTTCGAGACCTTCATCGAGCGAACCGTCAACACGGGCACACACGTCATGTATCGCACTTGTTCGGTAGGTAGCGAAAATTCACTCACTTGCGAAGAAGAGAACGACTACAACGGATATAGTCGCCGCTGCCAGTTCACGATGATCAAGCGCGGTTTTCACCTGACTGTCAAGAAGGGCTACAGCATACGTCTTGTAGGTGGTCTTATCACCTTCTACCGTGGCGAGTTCAAGCGCGACGGTATGGCATGTGAATGGGTTGAGCAGGGACGCGCTATTGCTGACATTGTTACAAAGAAGGGCTATCTCGTAAGAGGTGAACACATCGAGGCGAAGACACTCAAGGAGGCGAAGCACATCAATGCTGAGAAGCGTAAGCAGCAGGCTCTCGACCTTCTAAACGCCCGTGCAAAGCGTGCACAGAAGGCAGCCGAGAAAAAGCAGCGCATGGAAGAACTGGCGAAGTACATGTTTACCTTCGACGACTCACTGAACGCCGGCAACTGTCGCCCAGGTACCCAGAACTTTAAGAACCTTGTGGAGAAGGAAGTAGGTCACGAAGTGAACGAGATCTCGCTTGCTGACCTTCGCAAGTATGGCAGGATGTTCGGCTTGTCGTATTATACTGACCGCGTAATCAACTACGTTATGAATAGAAAATAAATTCACAATATTTATGAAAAAAGAAAATTTTTCTCCTCTCCAGCTGTCCTCGGTAGCCAAAAGCTATTACGAGGACAGCACTCCGAAAAATGTGTTCGGAATGGAGAAGTATGTTGCCACGGATGGCGAGAACATCATGTTTGTAAAGTCGGACTACGAGCCTGTAAAGGGCGAAGCGGTCTTTTACATCAAGCGAGTGAGAAATGGCGTGTATTGTCAACTATACAAGCACGAGCAATAATATTAATAACAAAAACCTAAAAGATTATGGCAAAAGAAAGATTTGAGTTGACATCGGGCAAGGACCTGATGTGGACGGTGACGGACAACGAGAACGGCATCGTGATTGAGTTCCGTGAAGGTTTGTTTAATGAGAGCCAAGAGGTGAAGCTGCTAACCGAGTTCACTTATGGCGATGCTCCGAGAATGGCACGTATCATGCGCGAGATAGGCGACTGGGTGGCAGAGAACCATGTGGAGGTAGCTCTTAGCGACTGGAAGGCTCGTCGCTCGGCAATATGGAAGCTATCTAACGAAAAATATTGGTTAGCTATGGCAGCAGCTACCAACAGTTTGATGTTGTCGGATATGGATGCGGAGCACGCTGCGTGCATGTTGTTTGCCGAGGTGTGCGACTGGGCAGAGTTCGAGAAAAACGTGGATCTGACAGCAGCCGAGGAGGAAAACCTGAAGGGCGTGTTGTCGGAGCTGACGGATAGCGAGGCATGGGAAGTGTTCAAGATGCTGCACGTGTTCTGGAACTATAAGACTGACCAGGGCGACATGATGCAATGGGCGTTGGACGTGACTTGGTGGCCGGCATGGTTGCCGGAGGAGTTGAAGCGTTCGGAGCTTGCTGAAGACGATGACGATATTATAGAAGAGATTTAAAACGACGAAACTATGGAAATTATAAAGAGTGGAACACCGAAGGCAGGCAGACCTGCCATCGGTGGCAAGAGACGACAATATGTAGTGACCGACGATGTGCACGAGTGGATAATGGCGCACGGTGGGGGAAAATATCTCACGGACACCATTCACGCTATTATGTCGGTGGCGCCTGAACAGAAGTAATAACAACAATAAAAAACGAAATATTATGGCAACAAAGAAAGTTTATCCGTTTATTAATGCAGAGATGTTTGATCTTGAAGGCAACAACGACAGAAAGAACGTGACGTTTGACGCGCGAGAGGTCGAGAGCTACGAGTCATGGTCAAGTAAAGATGATGAAGATGAGAACGAGTGCGTACAAGTTAATTTCAAATCGGGACGGAAAATGTGTCTATACATGGAACTCGATCAAGAGCTTTACCCTGGCGACAATCTTATTACTGCAATCGACATGGTGCATTACTCTCACTTCTGGCACGATAACGAAGACCCTACCCCGGACGAGGACGAGGAGTAACAACACACGAAAAACATTTTAAATACTTTATAGAATATGACTAAGATTAAGAATTTTGACGATTATCGTGCGTTGGTAGACGTAGTGAAGATGCACGACTATAGATATTTCAGGCTGAACTGTCCGACCATCAGCGACGAGGAATATGATGCTATGTACTTTGCTTTGCAGGAGTACGAAGAGCAGCACGCGGACGAGATATTGCCCGACTCACCTACTCAGCAGTGTTACAGTGAGAATGGCAACGGCAAGCGTACCGTGGCACGTCGTACGGCTTGTCTGTCGATGAAGAAGCTGCATGATGCCAAATCGGTGGTGAAATACCTGAGAGCACAACAGAAAGCTGCCAACATCAACGGCAAGGGCACGGAGGTGGATGTAGAGTGGAAATTCGATGGCGAGACGGTGAGCCTTGTTTATCGTCGCGGGAGACTCTCGGAGGCCACTTACGGACATGGCAAAGAGCTGTTCGGTATCGACTGCCTGGATCACATGAAGTATGTGAATGGCGTTGAGGGATATGTGGAGCAATGGAAGGATGAGGACCGTGTGGAGCTGAGAGGCGAGGTGATTATCTCGCTTGAAGAGTTCGCTCGTTATAGCAAGGCAGGTAAGTCGCCAAGATCTACAAGCAATGGCATTATGTCGAAGAAAGAGGCTGTGCCGTCGGAGTGCATCCATCTGGAGTTTCATCCTTTCCGTCTTATTATGGACGGCGTGACAAGACACATGTCGGCGATGCAAGCCTTGGAACGTAACGGCTTTAAGACTTCGGGATTTGTGTCAGCTCTTAAACTTGAAAAGCCGGATGCCGAGCTGGAGCAGGACATCGAGAACATCGTGTGTACTGCCGAAGTGAAACGTGACGCCCTGCCCTACCCTACCGACGGACTTGTATTCAAGTTCGACAACTACGACTATTACGATCGCATAGGACAGACCGACCACGACGCCAAGTATAACTGCGCGTTTAAGTTCCGTCCGGTATTTAAGGCTGTCACCACATATCGCGGTCATCATACCACGGTAGGCGAAAAGACCGGCAAGATAACATACGTAGCTGACTTTGACGAGGTGGAGATGAACGGACACCGTTTCGCCCATGCCAACTGCGGAAGCGAGCGCACGTTCCTCCAGAAGTGCTTGACGCCTGGCTGTAAGATTGAGGTCAGCTTGCATGGTGATGTTATCGTGTGCGTGGATAGAAAGATTGAAGACGAACCGGCTATTGATGAGAACCTTATCATTGAAGAATCTAACATGGAAGTTTCTATTGCTGAAGAAGGAACTCATGTTATAGAGCCGAAGATCATTCAGAGCCAGGAGCCGGAAGCAGAGTCGGAACCTACACCCCAGCCGAAGTCGAAGCGCAAGCGTAACTATCCGCAGGTAGGTGAGCTGACGCTGCGAGAGGAACGTGAAGACACGTCGGCAAGGAGAAAGGATGGCAAACTGAGTGTAAAGAAGGTATTCGCCGGTGCGCTTGCTGTACTCATGGCAGCGTCAATGTTCGTAGTTGTGATAGCATTCGCCGGAGCCGCCCTATTCTTTCTGCCGATGATGGGAGATGTTGTAAAGAAGTGAGTTGTAGGACTACAGTAGCTTTTATAAATTCTACTTTTGTACGTTTGTATATATCTACTTCGATATTTTTATACGTTCGTACGTACGTTAGTATGTAAGTACGAACGTATAAATATATCTATTTATATATTTACATATTTACTAACTTATATATCTATATACTTATATATGTAAGTAAGAACGTAATTAAATATATATATACATAAATATTTAAGTTGAAAACTTGGCTAAATGAATTATAATTCTTAAATTTGCAACGTGATACAAAAAATACTAATGTACCCTTGTATTCACGTACTCGCATACGTTCGTATTTTTATACGTTTGTATCTTTGTAAATACTTACGTATATTGATATTTACGTATACACATAGATATTATTAATATAAACACTTTACAGAAGATGGAAAGACTAAAAGAAGTTCTCGCTATTGTGAATGACAAAGGCGGGGTAGGTAAGAGCACTACAGCTCACAATTTGGCTTGCGGATTGATCAAACTGAACCCCAAGACAAGAGTGTTAATCGTCGATCTTGATGCTCAGGTGGCGAACGTATCGCTGCTGTGCGGATGGCGTGAGCGAAAAGATAAGCACGGCACAATGTACGAGGCGATGGTAAACAAAACAGCTATGCCCGTGTACCAGGTGAGCGTGGAAGGTCAGGACTATCACGGCAACTTATACGTTGCTCCGTCGTCAGAGGATATGTTGGGCGTGGAGCCATTCTTGCTGCGCGAGCTTAATCCGTTGAAGGTACTGCAAAAGCTATTTGCCATTCCGGTTACTCTTACCGAGGAGCAGGGCGGAGAGCAAAGTATTATAGAGGCATTCGATTATGTTATTATAGATTGCCCGCCTGCCATGAACCTTGTTACCAAGAACGCGATGTCGGTAGCTACCGGCATTATCATCCCCATGCAACTTGAGGCGCTGCCTACGTTCGGTTCTTCGAGCGTTATACGTTGGGCAGAAGAGGTGAAGGCGGAGATTAATCCTAACCTGGAACTTCGCGGACTGCTGAAGGTGATGGTTGATAGGCGCACAAAAGCGAGTGCAGGATTTTCGCAGCATATCGACGACGAATACGGGGAGTATGTGTTCAAGACTGAGATACCTCGAAGAACTAAGATTGTGGAAGCTCAAGCTATGATGCAGGACATCTTCACGTATGCGCCAGGATGTGATGCAGCCAAGAGCTACGAGGCTTTTGCGCAGGAGATTGTTGACACTTATACTGAGGATTAAAAATTAAGGTTATGGCAAAGAAATTTGTATTTGGCGAGACCAAAGTCGCCAAGACTTCAGAAGAGATTAGAGAGCATAGTGAGAGTAAAACGGAGGCAGCTCTTACGAATGACACGCAAGTTGCTGATGCACCTGCTACAGAGAACACATCTGCAACATCTAAACCGGAAGGCGAGAATAAGCAGAATGAAACAACATCCGTAACAGAAACATCCAACACTCAACAAGAAGACCCCGAACCTTCTGTTCCTCTTGAAAGTGAGGAGCAGAAGACTGAAGCTACAAACAAGCCTATGACAGCGACAAAAAATCGCAAGAGCAAGAACACGGCAAGTCGCTTTGCATTGAATGGTATGAAGACCGAAAACGGTATTGTTGTGAATGTACCGATGGACGACTACATGCAGCTTATGATGTTGAAGATACAGACGGGTCGCACACTGAAGGATCTTGCGTTACAGGCAATACATGAGTTCGTAGAGAGAAACAAAATGTAAAATTTAAACTAATCTATTATGAAGAAGATTATATCAGTATTGTTCGTACTCTGCCTCTGTATGGCAGCAAGCGCACAGCAGCACATGAAGTTCATGGGAATACCCTTAGACGGAACAATAGACAATTTTGCCTTAAAGCTGAAGGCTAAGGGTGTGACATACGATGCAGCGAAGTCGAAGACTGCAGGGCAAGGCTGTAGAGTTTTTAACGGCACATTTATGGGTGAGAAAGCTACGATTAATGTTGCTTATAATCCTAAAAGCAAAATGGTGTTCAGTGCTGCGGTTGAAATGCAATATCCAACTGTAGAGTCTGCTCATATCCCTTTCTTGAATTTAACCGAGAGTTTGCAACAGAAATATCCTAATACCACGCCCGAGGAAAACAAAGGTCCCGACGGCGAGTTTATTGGACTGGCGTTTAATATTCCTGACGAAACAAGTGGCAACAGCATTGGTTTTATCCTTCAATCATTGAAAACGTCCAGCTTCGGGTCTGGCGTTTCTATTTGTCTGATGTACACCGATATGGACAACTTTGAAAAATGCGAGGCGATATTCAATGAGGACTTGTAATATGTAAGGTAAAATCCTACTAAAGTTTTTTACCTTAATGTTTACGAAGTCACTACAAAAGTGTGCTGTTTTTGGTTTGTAATACCTACGGATTTGTTTACCAATACCTACGGATTTGTTTACTTAAACCTACGGATTTGTTTACCAACTCCTGCGTTTTTGTTTACTTCACTATAGGTAACTGACTGATAATCAATACGCTCAAAAACCTTAATATAATATAATTATAAACTATAGATTTTTCGTTTTGAAAGAATAAAAGAATAGTTTATGTTATATTATATTAAGGGAAATTGGAGGAGTTGAAAATCAACGAGTTAGAGCATATGAAGTAAACAAGTATGTAGGAGTTGGTAAACAAAAACGTAGGTTTTGATACATAAAAACGTAGGTTTAAGTACATAAAAACGTAGGTTATGGCAAAGAAAGCGAAAAAAGAAGACAATGAAGGCAAACTTCAACTTGCCTTGAACGATTTGCGCTGGATAAACACACCTGTCAACTATACATCATACGCTAAAAGCTATTCTCTCATACAACAGGACGTTATGCTGTTGGTAAGCGGACGACTGCAAGACCATTTTGCCAGGTTTCTTAACGAACATCGTTATTTAAGCAAGGAACGACCCAATGGAGGTATAACGAAAGAAGACCTGTTGAAGATAGGACCGATACGTTTGCGCCTGGCTGACTTTGGTATAGACAGCAGCCATTATGACGAGTCGGTAAAGGTGATAAACCAAATGAAGAAGATAGAGTTTCATTTACCGCGTTTTGATCCAGAGACAGGACTTAGAAAAGGTGAGGACTATATGCCTATATTCAGCAAAATATTTTTCCCGAAGAACTTCACATCACGAGAAGGAGAAGATTTCAACTATTCGGGAGACGGAGAAACTAAGATAGACGAGGACGGACAGGAAGTGCGCAAGTTCCGTCGTGACGGATATATCGAGGTTACAATAAACATTGAGGTGGCAAAAGCCGTGTTTGATATGGCAGACGGATATTTCAATCATCTTGAACGTATCGCCTATTTCTGCAATTCGGCTTACACGTCACGTCTTTATCTCCTGTTGATGAAGTATGCGAGCAGGGGGCAGATGCACCCTGCTATAGATTATCGTGAGCTGAAGGAAGCATTGGGTATGTTTAAGGTCGATGTGGAAAAAAGTGAACAACCCGCAAAGGTTGTCACTACTGAGAAATATCAAAAGTTCTCACAGTTCCGCAAACAGGTGTTGGACGTGGCACGTGGTGACATGGAGCGACTGTGCGAGGAAAACAAGATAGAGATAATGCTATCGTGCATTGACCCCGACAAAAAAGGCTATGAACCTATTTATAGGGGTAGCGCCAAACGAGGTAATCCTGAAAAAATCAAGTTTCATATTAAGCGCACACCGTTGGGCTTGGCGAGAGAATTGGAGTTGCATCGTGGTTCGTCAGAAAAACGTTTGTGCGCCAAGTTGATGTCATTATATCCTACGCTCGACGAAGAAAGGCTCAAGGCGTTTGTTGCTGACGTTCCCGAAGACCTTTGGAACGACTTTAAGGCGTATGCCTATAATGGAGTGCCGAAAGCGGTAGAGCAACCGCATAGATGGAATGGCACGGTGGAGGATTTCGTGTTTTACATTATGGAGCAATGGATAAAACAGCATAGTGTGAAGCATGAAGCCCAGCAGCAGACCTTTGCGTTTGTCGAAGCGGAGGAAGTGAAGCCGAAACCTGGCGAAAGAGAGTGGCAGAAACTTTTGACCATGCTTGACGGCGAAACAGGCGAGTGGCTGGGTAGTGAGATGTCGGACTTGTTGAAAAAAGTGACGCTTGATAAATATGACGGCAAGACTGTCCGGATTATTGCGACTCAGAAGCAGGTGGCAGACATGGAGAATCTGCTGGGTAATAATGTACTTAAAAGTAAATTTGGCCAATTACTTGGTCATTGTTTTAAAGGCGACAAACGTAAAAAGGTTTGTTTGGATTATAATAAAATTAATAAATAAGTAAGTGATCTAAATTATTTATATATATCAGTACTAATATGGTTTATTTTCC
>ERZ791632.404-NODE-404-length-11434-cov-2.91985_pt1 | contig 11434 bp, 12 predicted proteins | sample MGYA00510263_ERZ791632 | MGnify/ENA primary metagenome ERZ791632 (study PRJEB30046, sample SAMN00715181) | human gut metagenome | study: EMG produced TPA metagenomics assembly of the A metagenome-wide association study of gut microbiota in type 2... | reverse complement strand
CAAGGATAAACAAATTTCAGCGTTGTCTTCTGCAAAACAAAATTTAGAAGCAAATTTGCAGAAACATAGAAGTGATTTGGAAAACTTAAGAAAGAGAGAGGAGGCTGCAAAAGCTTCAGCTTCACAAGCAGAACAAATAAATCAATGGTATAAGGACAGAGATTCTTTGAATGCAGAACTTGAGCGGTTAGAAGCTGATTTAGCTCCATTGGAATTATTGAGACATAAAAGTTTTAAAAATTATTCTCCTTCTTTATGGTTTGTCTTATTTCAACAGTTGTGCTTGTATGTTTGAATACAGTTGCAACATGGACAATATCTTTGGCATCTGTTGCGGTAGCTATTGGCATATTCTGTCTTAATAGATATCATACTCTAAAAGAAAGAACAGAAGTGCGTGCAGAACAAGCATATAAAAATTGGGAAGCAAAGAATGAGAATAAAAAGTACAATCTTTTAAAGGAACAAATATCCTCTAAAAGAGAGCGATTGAAAGAGATTAATGTAAAGTTAAAACAAATTTAGTTAATCATATGAAAATAGCAATAATATCTTTGCCTCTTTCATATAATTATGGAGGCTATTTGCAATGTTATGCCTTGATGGAAACATTGCGCAACATGGGACATGAAGCTTATTTTCTTCAACGTGAAAACACGGCTTTTCCTTCACTTATAAAACGAGGAATTGATAGATCGAAATTTATGCTGGAAAGTGTTGGATTGGGTAGCTTGGTTTATGAGTTCGAAAAGAAAACAAACTCGGGGATATATTATAAGACGAAAAATTTTCGTGCTTTCACAAAACATTATATCAAGAATTGTTCACCTGTTCTCAGAACTACTGAGCAGGTAATTGATTTTTGTAAGTTTCATCACATTGATGCTTATATTACTGGTTCTGATCAAATTTGGCGAGGAAAGTATTCGCGTTCTGTAAATGATGCTTTTTTGGGCTTTGCGCCACAAAAATCTTTAAAAATTGCTTATGCTCCATCTTTTGGTACTGACGAATGGGAGTTTAATGCAGAACAAACAACTTTTATTGAAAAGCAACTCAATACATTTCAGGCAATCTCTGTACGTGAAGAAAGTGGAGTGAAATTACTGCACGATAATGTGCATCTGATTCAGATGCCTAAAGTTGTTCTTGACCCTACATTTTTATTACCAAGGCATCTTTACTTACAAATAGCGAAGCAAGAGATTATGAGGCATGGGGTGTTAACATATATTTTGAATCAAGATACTCAAAAGAAAAAAATGATAGATGAATTTTGTTTTGGGCAGGGCTTAGGGCAATATTCTGTTATTAATCCTAAGACAAATACTGACGTAGTTGCAGGAGGGCAAGGATATTCTGTTGAGCAATGGCTTGCTGGGTTTAGAGATGCGAGCTATGTGATGACCGATTCTTTTCATGCTACAGTGTTTAGTATTATTTTTAATAAGCCGTTTTGGGTATTTGAAAATAAAGAACGTGGGAACTCACGAATCCTAAATATCTTGCATTTGTTCGGGTGTGAAGACCGCTTGGTTCATTCAGATATGCATTTTGAAGAGATGGATTGGAAGCGAACTATTGATTGGGATAAGGTTAATCAGCAAATGGAAAAATTGATTTCTTGTTCCAAAGAATTTCTTGAAAAAGCTTTGAAACATGATAGAGATTGAGAGAAAGGAGCTTTGCTGTGGTTGTTCTGCTTGTGTGCAACGATGCCCCAAACATTGTATTTCTTTGAGTGAGGATGAAGAAGGATTCTGTTATCCTATTGTAAATAAAGACGTTTGCATAAATTGTAGATTATGTGAAAAGGTTTGCCCGGTTCTTCATCAATATAAGCCCCAAAATCCTCAGATTGCTTATGCTGCCATGAATCCTAATGAGCATGTTAGAATGAACAGTAGTTCTGGTGGAATCTTCACGATGCTTGCTGAACATGTAATCAATGATAATGGTGTTGTTTTTGGGGCTTCATTTGATTCAGAATGGAATGTTAGGCATGAGGCAATCATGTCTATGGATGAATTGTATAAACAAAGAGGAAGCAAATATGTACAGAGTGATATTGGGCAAACTTATTTACAGGCAGAAAAATCATTGAGGAATGGTTCTCATGTTTTGTTTTCTGGAACGCCATGCCAGATAGCCGGTTTAAAGAGTTTCTTGAAAAAAGACTATGCCAACTTGCTGACAGTGGATTTTATTTGTCATGGAGTACCGAGCCCAGGAGTGTGGAAATGGTATGTTGATACACAAATTGCCGCCTTTAAGGCGGCTCATGGCGGAAGTACCGTTTTGAATTCATCTCTAAACATTTCATCCTTGTTAAAGGATGTAAAGTTTAGAGATAAAACCGATGGATGGCGGAAGTACCGTTTTGTCCTCACTTTTGTCGAAGCCTCGGCTGAAGGCAAAAAAAGTTCCGTTTTGTCCTCACTAAAGGATGACAATGGTTATATGGTAGCATTTTTGAATGATATATGTTTGCGTCCATCTTGCTATAATTGTCCATTTAAAAGTGGTAAATCAAGTAGTGATATAACTATTGCTGATTTTTGGGGCATCTCAAAATTTGATATAGGGATGGACGATGACAAGGGAACTTCTTTGGTGTTTGTAAATTCAAAACAAGGAGAGCTTGCCTTGAATTGTGTCCATGCAAAAATGTCAAAAGTGGATGTAAAAGCTGCTTTACAGTCAAATAAATCTTGGAACGAAGCTGCAAAAAAGCATGAGTTACATGATAAATTTTTCAAAAAATATAGAAAACATCATTCTGATTTTGAAAGATTTGTCAATGATTTGGTGCATACGAATAGCTTGCCTAAGCGTGTGCTACGTAAGTTGCTTAGAATGATAGGATTAACACAATTACCAGTATAAATAACAGACTATGATAGATAAGATAATAGATAAATATAAATATTGGGCTAAGATAGTTGAGCGTCGGAAGATGGCTGCTTCTGCCACTAAAGGACATCAAGTACATATGTATAATTGGTGCAATTTTTGGCCTCAAGATATGTGGTATATCGATTTTATAGAAAAACGAGGGCTTTTAAAAGGAAAGCCTAATCTTAAAGTGGGATTATATAGCATATTTGCTCCTATGTGGCTTAGAATGTTTGACAAAAGTGATATACGCATATTTCAAGCACGTGAGAATTTACATAAAAAGGGTATGGAGAAATGGCTACATCAGTTTATTGATGATGCACAAATTGATTTGTCAATAGGATTTGACTATATTGATAATCCTGATTATTTACGAATTCCCTTTTGGTTGACTTGGAATGTTTTTTCTCCAACAGATACATTCGAAGATATAAAACATAAAGTTAGTGATATGAATTCTATAGATAATCATAGTTTTCACAATCGCAAATTTGCAGCATTTCTTTCAAGTCATGATGACATAGGACGAAAACTGATTTATAACCAATTGTCAAATATAGGAAAAGTCGATTGTGATGGAAGGTTATTTCATAACAATGATGAGCTGAAAACAGTCTATGGTGATAATAAGTTGGAATATCTTAGACATTATCGTTTTAATATAACTCCAGAAAACACAAATTATGATGGCTATGTTACAGAGAAATTGATGGAAGCCATTCATGCTGGTTGTGTGCCAATTTATCATGGAAGTGACAATCATCCAGAACCTGACGTGTTAAACAAAGATGCAATAATCTTTGTTGAGATGGGTAAGGAAAACTCAGAAGCTGTAAAATTTGTTTCAGAACTTAATTCTGACGAAAAAAAATACATGGATTTTGCATGTCAGAAGCGATTTGTGGATGGTGCGGAGAATGTCATTTGGGGATATTACGAGACTTTGGAGAAGAAGTTGAGAGAAATAATTGCGAATGTATGATGAAACAGACAGCTAATCAGCGTAATCCATGGATTGACATTCTTAAGGCTTTTGCTATATATTTAGTTATAGTAGGGCATACGTTAAGTAATTGTATACAAAATGGGGTGGCAAATAAAATTAATAGTATAATTTATTTTGTTCACATTCCTTTGTTTTTAGTCATCAGTGGAGGCTTAGTTAAAGACAAACCTATGTGTAAAAGATTTTGGTTGGAATTGTGAAGCGTTTTTGTAATTCCTTATATGATATGGACGGGCATCTTGACGACCTTTTATCAAGGCTTCGGTCATTTGCTACATGATGGATTTTGGGTAAACTTAGAAGTTTATTACAGTAATTGGTTCCATTCCTTCCTATGGTTTATAAAAGCTTATCTCGTTACTTATATTATGTGGCAGGCATTGCAATATTTTAAACATCCATGTTGTCGATTGCTGGTTGGATCTATAATTCTTGTTCTGATAAATTTAATTGCACAAGGGAATAAGCCTTTAGCAGAAATAGCCTCTCTATCGCTTTATTCCTATACCTTGTTCGGAGCTGGAACATGGGTTAAGAAATACATAAACAAGATAAATATTTATATTATAGTAATGCTGCTTATATGTTTTCTTTTATGCTTGCCATTTGCTACAAGTCAGAATAACTATTTCGAGTGTTCTTTTAGCCATATGCTCCAATATGGTGATTGGCATATTTTTATTATTCGTTTAGTTGCTGGTATTTGTATAAGCATAGCATTGATTTGGGTAGGACATAATAGGCAATTTGGTCGTTCTTTTTATAGTCATATAATACAGGGTATAGGGAAAAGGACATTGCAAATTTATATGCTGCAATCCTTACTGGTTGAAGCTGCGCTGAACAGAGTGATAAAATTGAATAATGATTTTATGGGAATCGCTACTTCTTTTGCTGTTGCAATTGTAATGACTTTGCTCTGTTATATAATAATTGAAATAACAATGAAAAATAATTTATGTAGAACCCTTTTGTGGGGAGCAAAATAATTATGAAATATAAAGTGGCACAAATAATTCCATATTTTGGCAAATGGCCAGAATGGATAGAACTGTATTTCTATTCTTGTGGTAGGAATCCGATGGTAGATTTTATCTTCTATACGGATTGTCCATTACCTAAACATAGATATAAAAATACTATTTTTCATCAATGCTCATATGAGGATTATTGTCAGTTATTAAGTGAAAAACTGGAAATAAGTTATGAGAATCCTCATCCTTATAAATTGACAGATTTAAAGCCTTTCATTGGTTTCATTCATCAAGAAGAATTGAGAGACTATGATTTTTGGGGAATGGGCGATTTAGATTTGGTATATGGAAATCTAAGTATGATTATTAATGATAGTAATATGGATCGTTATGATGTCATTACTACCCATAACTATCATATAGCAGCTCATTGTTGCTTTTGTCGCAACAACGACTATTATCGTAATCTTTGTTTTAAGATAAAAGATTGGAAGAGGAAAATCACAAACGAAAAACCGATTTCTCTTGACGAGGGTGAATGGTCAGACTTAGTATGTCCTCATATCCGTACAATTAGAAGAATCTATAAGTATCTGGGTCGTCCTTTTGGCATTCATTATTTCAAGGTTTTAGACTTTCTAAATCCGATCTTTCATAGAAAAGTATTGCTTCACGAATATTGGACAAGTCCTCAGCCAAACGAAGATGAGCAATGGGTATATGACGTAACCAATAATAATATTACAGACTTTAAGAAACGGTCTCTTCCTTATCTACATTTTCTGTTTTTCAAAAAAACACCTTGGCTAAAAACGGAAAAATATTGGCATAATGATTTTTGGAAAGTACAAGAATCATTTGAACAGAAGAAGTATTTAATAATAAATATACAAGGTATATCATAATTATGGTTATTGAAAGAAATAGTCAGGAGAGTTTTGCTCTTGACATGCTAAGGTTCCCTTTAGCAGCATTGGTGGTCTTACTTCATACTTCAGCATTAGGTGAAGACAAGGGGGTTACATATTATCTTGCTAATTATGTAAATGCTCCGATAGTTCAAATTGCCGTACCAGCTTTCTTCTTTATGTCTGGTTATCTGTTTTTTTGTGGAAAGGAAGAATTCAGTTGGACTGTCTATAAGAAAAAGATAAGTAAGAAAGTTCGTTCACTGTTTGTTCCATATGTTATTTGGAATTACATAGCATTATTCTTATCGTATGCTTATTCATATAGCAAAACAGGTTCTATAGGTGAAGTAATGCCATGGGATTTAAAAGATATTATATGGAGTCACGGCGATGGAATAATGGCAACGTCTGTATTTGGTTATCAATACCCTGTTATAGTATCACCTGCTGCAGGAGTTTTGTGGTTTATGAGAGATCTAATGGTTATGATGCTTTGTTCAATCGTTGGTTTCTATATTGTTAAAAGATTAAAATGGTGGATTTTTCCTTTGCTGATTTTTATGAATGTTTTTGGTATAGGAGTGCCAATAGCAGGTTTTAGTTTGGCTGCTATCACATTCTTTTATATGGGAGCATTTTTTAGCATTCATCAGATCCATATTTTTGATTGGCTTTCCAAATACAATCCATGTTTTTGGTTGCTTTTGTGGCCGATAATGGTTGTCGTACAGTTTGTTGCTGCTTCTAATGGTATGGATTTAAAATGCATAAGCTCTTTAGTGTTATTGAGCGGTATCGCATTTGTTTTTGTTATCGCGTATAACTTAGCAAATAAAAAGAATAAAGTGGTTACGCTTATTACGAAATGGGGTGAAACGAGCTTCTTTATTTATACATTTGGAAATACGCTAATACTATGGTTCGTGAATAAGGATGTTGGCTATTTTTTGGAATCAATTCCATATTGTGGAACCTTCCTAAACTATGAGTTTTTATTCATGGCTAAGGTTATAGAGTGTATAGTTGTATATTATATAATGAAGAAATTCACACCTTCTTTGTTGAGTGTTTTAATTGGGGGTAGAATTAATAAAAGAAAAGTATAAAAATGAAAATAAAAAAACTATTGTTTTTAGTGTTGTACCTGATACTTCTAAATGGTTTCATACAGACTTATTTAATAAAGAGTGAATATCTCCCACTCTTGTCAGACGTTATATTGTTTTATATAGCTTTTTCGACTAAAAATAATATTCTTGATGTTAGCAGAGCTGTTGGATCTTGGGTTGTACGACTATTCGCAATATTACTAGTAGGAAGTACGGCAATATCTATCATGAACGTAATGCCTACAATTACTATTATTTGGGGACTACGAATGGTAGTTAGGTATTTATTGCTGTTTATGTTGGTATATAAATACTTTATAAAAACCGATGTGGATAAGTTTAAAAGAATTTTGATACGCTTCTTTTGGATTAACACTTTGATAGTAGCTTATCAATTCTTTATAGAAAAAAAAGTTGCCGATTTTATAGGTGGCATCTTTTTGAACAATGGAGAATTATTTGTTTTTAATTTATATTGTACACTTTTACTATCAAAAGAATATTTTATAGGTCATTTAAGTAAATTCCGATTTATATTTTTGTTGGTGGTTGAAATGTTTGTGGCAATGGTTGCTGAAATAAAAGTGATGTATTTTACGATTCCACTTGCTGTTTATGCAGTTTTTATCTTTACTAAGAAATTTAGTATAAAACATATCGTTGTTTTGGTTTGCGCTTTCTTTTTTCTTGTTCCTTGCATGAAGATGGCAATGTCTTTAATGTATGGTGAGGAGTATGTAAATAAAACATTTGATATGGAATTCATACAAGAAGAAACCAGTCATGCGTACAATTTGTCTGAAGAAGCTGCCGATTTTAGCTTCAATCGTTCTACATGCGTAGAAATGGCATCAACATTAATTCTTAATGATCCTATCCACTTACTTTTCGGATATGGCGTGGGTAGTGGAAATACATCAGAAAAGTTTGGTACTTGGATTAGTGCAACATATAGTGAGATTACCTCATACAACTGGTTTACTTCATCTTGGCTGTTAATAGAATATGGATGGGTAGGATATATTATTTGGATTCTCATTATCTTTTTATTAGCACATCGGTTTTATTGTTTGTATTTAAAAAATGATGACCAAGTTGTTAAATACTGGAGTTCATTAGGGCTAATATCTGTTTCATTCACATATATATTGGCTTGGTATAACAATATGCCTTATTATAATGCTTACTTTATTTATTTGTTTTGGGCTGTTTGTTTTGTAGGAATAAGGGAGCGGCAAAAGGAATTGAAAAACAATTAGTTTGTAAATGACATGACAAAATCCTTTAATACAGCTGTTTTTAGCAAGTATCGTTCAGAATTGATGGGTGTTGCAACTTTATTGATCGTCATATGCCATATGCCGGTCTTTGGAGTTGTTACGCCTAATTGGATGGACATAATATTCAGAAGCTGTGGCTTCGGTGTTGATATATTCTTGTTTCTTTCAGGAGTAGGTATGTATCATTCTTATTCTTCTAAAATAAAAAATAAACAATCGGTTTTTTACTGGTTGTTTAAACGATATATCAGAATTATTTGTCCGCTTTTTATATTGATAACACCTTTCTTGTTCTATAATATCATATATAATGACCAGGCTGTCTATATAGCAATTCTTCAGCTCTCAGGATTTGGATCTTTATTAGGTTGTAGCCCGTTATGGTTTATTTCTTGTATCTTAATGCTATATTTGATAACGCCAAAAATTCATCCTCTTCTTGTTTCAAAAAGAAGTTTATTCTATCTTATTGTTCTTTCTATATTATGTTATTCTTATGCTTATTTACCACCATATAATAGTCTTGTCCACTTTATGCTAAATCGTTGTCCCATCTACTTTTTAGGATATGTGCTTTCATCTTCTATTAAAAGGCAAGAGAAAGGAAACTTAAATATATATGTTACAATTCCAGTAATTTGCTATATTATTTTCTATTCTGCAAATCATTTCTTGGGTTGTCATTTCTGTTTATTTGGCTTACAAGGGATTATCATGGTGACATTTTTTGCATTGATAATAGATACATGCTCTAATCAAAGGTGGAATAGCGTTTTGAGATTTTTTGGAATTATTTCTTTGGAATCCTATATTACGAACGAATATCTTATGCGTTCATTGCAAACCATATCTTGGTCTGTTGGAAATATCAATTTTAGCTTAGGAAATTGGACTTTTTATATTATTGGCTTTTGCCTATGTATTGCTGCTTCTTTTGTGGCAAATAGATTGGCTCAGAAAATTTTACATTTTTTTTAATATGATACCAAAGGTTATACACTATTGTTGGTTCGGGCGCAATCCTATACCAACGGAATACAAACAATACATCAATAGTTGGAAGAAATTCCTTCCTGATTATGATATTAAAGAATGGAATGAGGATAATTATGATGTTAACTGCATTCCATTCAGCAAAGAGGCTTATGATGTAGGGAAATTTGCGTATGTCAGCGATTATGCTCGCTTAAAAATTCTTTATGAGAACGGAGGCGTGTATTTTGATACAGACGTGGAGGTTATCCGCAATATGGATGATTTGATGGCTAAGGGAGCATGGATGGCAATAGAGAAACATAATAATACTCCTGATGCTGATGATATGGTAAATCCTGGTCTTGGATTTGCCGTGGAGCCTCATAATCCAGTTATCAAGGAAATTATGTCTTTCTATGAGAATACTCATTATATATTCCCCGATGGACACATGGAGCAAATACCAATAGTTCCTATTACAAGTAGGGTGTTGAAAAAGTATGGTCTTAAACCTCACGCCAAAGAACCATATGATTGTGGAGGAATCACAATCTATCCTTGGGAATATTTCTGCCCGATAGAGTTTCTATCGAATAAACTTGAAATTACAGATAATACCTACACCATTCATCATTATTCGGCTACATGGATGTCGTGGACGGATAAGCTAAAAATGAAAAAAGGGTATTATGCAGAGAAAATAAAAAGATTCTTGAAATTAAAATGAATGAAAGTATGAAACCAAAGGTATCTATAGTAGTTCCTATATATAATGTGGAGCAGTTCTTGGATAGAACCATGCAATCGCTTCTATCGCAAACGCTAAAGAACATAGAAATTATCATGGTGGACGATGAGTCGCCAGACGATTGTCCTGCTATCTGTGATCGGTATGCTGAGCAATATCCTAATGTCAAGGTTGTACATAAGAAAAATGCTGGTCTTGGAATGGCTTGCAACAGTGGCATTGAAGTAGCGTCAGGTGAATATATCGCGTTTTGTGATAGTGATGACTATGTGGATAAGGATATGTATGAGACAATGTACAATGCTGCGTTGAAGTATGACGCTGATGCTGTCTATACAGGTATAAAGACAGTTAATGAGCGTGAAGAAGTACATGTGATGAACGAATATCCTTCTTGTCAAATTTTTCAGGGAAAGAACAAAATACACGCTTTCTTGATGGACATGATATCATCAGAGCCTTCTGATACTATCGAAAGAAGAGTGCCGATGTCTGCAAAAGTCGTGTTATATCGTAAGGACTTAATAGATACGAACAAACTTAGGTTTGTGAGTGAGCGCGTGATTATTTCTGAGGATCTCGTCTGGAATATGGATGTTCTTAACCACTCAAAATGTATAGTGGCATTACCTCAAACATTCTATTATTACTATAATAATACAGCCTCATTGTCTAAAAAAATACGAACAGACCGTTTCCCATTTTTCAAAACTATGCGTGAGGCTTTGATAAAGAGATCTTTGGAGTATCATATGCCTGATGAGGTTTTATTGCGTATAGATAGGATGTTTATTGGGTATTGCCGTTTCTTCATAGGAAGTATCCTGAAAAGTGGATTGAAACAAAAGGATAAACGTAAAATTGTGAGCGATGTTTGTGTAGATGATATTTGGAAAAAGATATATGCAAGCTATCCTGTGAAGAAAATGCCAAAAGGGCACCGTCTGATGGCTTTTTTGATGAAATATAATTGTTATTCCCTTATGTCTTTGGTCTATAGAATCAAGAAATAAATGGGTGATATCGGCAGTTCGTAAAAGAAGGAAACTATGTTGTTATTTGTAACTGTTGCAAAATTATGCGCTTTCAATAATATTTGGTAGATGAAATCAACTAATCGTGACTTGACTTGGGATGCTATCAAGGGTATTGCAATCCTGTTGATGGTGGTCGGACATAGTGGGTGTCCCAGCTATCTGAGAAATTTTATATATCTTTTCCATATGGGCTTGTTCTATTATGCCAGTGGACATTTTTTCAAGGCTAAAGGTGTAGATGGATTCTTGCCTTTTCTTAAGAAAAAGCTCTTGGGGTTATATTGGCCGTTTGTGAAATGGGGGGGGGATGTATGTATTATTACATAATGTCTTTTACTTCATTGGATGGTATGGGGATGAGTATAGCATGACTTATACACTAAAGAAACTGTTGATGACTGCTTTATTCAAGGATGTGGAGAATCTGCTAATACCTCTATGTGACTTTAACTGATTTTACTTTACACTTTTCTTGTTGTTTTACTAATTTACTTCA
>ERZ791632.402-NODE-402-length-11462-cov-23.3192_pt1 | contig 11462 bp, 8 predicted proteins | sample MGYA00510263_ERZ791632 | MGnify/ENA primary metagenome ERZ791632 (study PRJEB30046, sample SAMN00715181) | human gut metagenome | study: EMG produced TPA metagenomics assembly of the A metagenome-wide association study of gut microbiota in type 2... | reverse complement strand
GAAACACTTGTAAATCGCTCATTTTTAGCTATTCGGCATATTTTAGCAGAATTTTAGGGAAAAATGTTGAGAGGGGGATAAAGAAAAAATAGACGGCTCCCGGAAACGAGAGCCGCCTATTGGATGTTATTCTTGATTCCATTCGTTGAGTCCCTTTTCGATTTCTTCAATGGAAGGAAGGCTGCTGCGAAAATCTTTCGGCAGAGCTTGACCTAATTCATAGTCGGATACACCAATTGGCTTCTGTATATCACGAAGTGCATATTCTGCTTTTATTCTGTCTTTGGTCTTGCAGAGAAGCAGACCGATAGTCTTGTTGTCGCCTTCTCTGCAAAGCGTGTCATCTATGGCAGAACAATAGAAGTTTAGTTTGCCGATATATTCTGGCATAAACTCAGTAGCTTTCAGTTCTATCACCATATATCTATGCATGAATGTATTATACATCAGCATGTCGATATAATAGTCATCACCTGAGACCTCAATGTGATATTGTCTTCCCATAAAAGCAAAGCCTGCCCCCATTTCTACGAGGAATTTCTCTATGTGCTTGATAAGACCGATTTCTATCTCTCGCTCATCATATTGCTCAGTAAAGGTAAGCATGTCGAAGATGTAAGGGTCTTTTAGTAAAGACTGTACTTCTTGGGCTTCCTTTGCAGGGAGGGTTGTGGCAAAGTTATTAGCCAATGCTCCATGCTTGCCATAATAGTCCAGCTTGATGGTTTCTGTCAAGTATTCTTTAGACCAATGACTAGTTATGCATTGTATCATATACCAATATCGAGCTTTTATATCTTTTACTCGTTGGATAAGGATGATGTTGTGAGTCCAAGATAAATGCTTGATAGGTAGTTCTTTATTACTACCTTCCAATTGCGCAACCGATGGTTGCGCAATTGCATAATTATGCATTTTTACCAAAGTTAGCTCCTTGTTATACTCCTGGTAAAACTGCATCATGCACTGCATGTTTCTCACAGAGAATCCTTTCTTTTCAGGATACTCGTTCTTTAAGTCTACTGCCAAACGCTGCAATGTCTTCTTGCCCCAACCATCAGTCTCTTGGCTTTTGGTAAGCATTTCACCGATGTCCCAATTCATACGGAGCAACTCCTCGTTTGCTGCGTACATGGCTTTCTGTTGGGCAAAAGAAACACGATGCTTGATTTGTCTCAACAAAGAAGGATAACCTTGGAAGTTTCCCATGCCTAATTCTTTTTGTTCAATTTCTTGTTTCATATAGAAGATTGTTTGTTCCAATCTGCAAAGAAAATGCAAAATCATCATTCATCGTCCTTTGCAGGTTCAAATAAGTCCTTATATCCAAAGAAGATGTTTCCATCTGCGGTTTTTGCGGAAATGACAATTCCTACGAAAGGATTGTTCTCAACTTCAATCACTTCGCCCTGTGTCCAGTCTTTGGCATGTGTCAAGTCTGGAGATATTAATACTTTGTCGCCTGTTCTCATAATCATAAAAATATAAATGTTGTACTTATTCGGTGCAAAGAAAATGCAAACGAGCGCAAAGAAAGCTTGCTTTCAATTTGCCGAGTGCAGCTTTTCTTCTGCAAAGTTACGACTTTTCCTCGTAACTTCCAAGGTTTTAGGGAAAAAATACTTGAAAAGGGGGAGGAGAAAAAGAAAATAGGCGACTCCCGGAATGGAGGAGAGCCGCCTATTGAATATTGTTGTTTCGATGATGAAACGAAGGATTATTTATTCTTTGATTTCCCAATGACCACCAAATGTAGAAGAACCAACACGCTCTATTCTTTTTTGAGCCTTTAGCTTTTCTATATGTTTTTGTATTGCACTTGCCTTGATAGCTATTTTGTCCACGAGCTCTTGTCTTGTTATATACGGATTGTCTTTTATTAATTCAAAAACCTTTTCAATTATTTTTGGTGATCCAGTTTGACCACCAGTTTGACCACCAGTTTGACCACCAGTTTCATTAGGAATAGGTAATCGTAGTTCTACCTCTTGTAACTCGTATTTATCTATTAATTCAGGCTTACCCCAACCTGATTCTTTGAAGCTTTTGCCCTTGCAGGGCGACAGGTTTGCGTCCGTAATTACCTAGGGCGATGCCCTGGGCTAGGGGCTTCTGCCCCTTCGGGGCGTATTCCCTGAAAGCTCAGTCCGGTTCAGGCTTGTTCCTTTAATTTCTGAATTTCCTCCAGTGGGAGTTCGGTGGCTGTTGATACTTGCTCATCAGAAAGGCCCATTGACAGAAGGCGGCGAGCTGTGGCTATCTTTTCTTTCGCCATACCTATTTCCATCCCTTTCTTTTCATCAAACTTTCTGGTGGCATATATATCACGCATATTCTTGATGTCCTCGTCATAAAGCTCAAGTTCCTCGCGGGAAAGCTTGCGGAGGTCGCCTATTTCTGCCAACTTGCGGAAGACTGGATACTTCTCGCTGAATGGCATCTGTTCAAACATGTTCATATTCTTCCCTCCTTTTTATGTTGTTTTATTCTTTAGATTCTCTTGTGGTTTCTATAGAAAATTTCAGCACTCCTAAATTTACCCCAAAAGTCAATCTGCGCATTTTTAATGGCAGCTTATCTGCGAAGACTTCGTTCATGGCAGCTTGTATCTTACCTTCTGTTGCTTTGTCTGGTAAAATACCATGCTCCTTTGCATCTTCATTCACCTTATCTATAGTTCTTGCCAATTTGCGAAGTTGAGTGAAAGTATCAATGATGGCAATGGCGGTGGCTGTTGCCATTGGTGATTTTAATATTGTGGCAAGCATATAAAGTCCTTGCTCTGTAAATCCCTTTACAGTTGCATGAGAAAACTTCAATGTTTCGAGGTGGTCAAAATTTTTGACCACATGCTCTTTCTCGCTGTTAGTCAGTTCGATAACATATCCAGAAGGAAACTTATCTGGATTGTTTCTTATGGCTTGGTTAACCACCTTGGTTGTTACGCCATACAATTCAGCAACATCTCTGTCAAGGATGACTTGCGTATCCCTGATGACAATGATTTTACTTTCTGTTTTTACAATAATTATTCTTCCTTGTTTTTTAGCAAGTCCATCATTTTCTTCATATCAGGCAAAGCCTTGCGTAACCTTTCAGGCATGTCATCCAACGTCTTGTAGGTAGCAACTCCCATCGGCTTGCTGTAGTCTCGAACAGCATATTCTGCATAAGAGTAGTTTGCTGATTGGCAAAGAATGATTCCAATAGACGGATTCTCGTGTGGCTTATGCACCTTGTCGTCGATAATTTGGAGATAGCCAAAAAGTTGCCCAAGATAAGTGGTCTTAAACTCGCCAAGTTTTAGCTCTATGCAAACCATGGCGTTCAATTCTCGATTGAAAAACAGCAGGTCTGGGAATTGTTCAACACTAATGATGGAAGAGTGGTGTGTGAATGGTACTTTAAAGAAGTCCTCAACAGGAAAATCTGGAATATTAGAAATAGATAAAGTATGGAATATATCTATCTGATTTTCACTATTTTGTAATTCAGCGGTTGCAACCGCTGAATTCTCAAAGCACAATTCGGCGGTTGCAACCGCCGAATTGCTGTCAAGCATATTCCATGCTTCATAAAAACGTCTCATATCCTTCATTTGAGTTTCCGAGAATCCTCGAAGACCAGGTAGTTCCTTACGAAGTTGTTCGCTGATGGCTGCTAATGCGCCCTCGCCCCATACTCCTTTGCGGGTATGTTGTGAAAGATATTTTCCGATGGCAAAATATAAAGCAAGTTGTATGCGGTTCACACCTTTGGCTGCTTCATATTGTCCTTGAAGTATGGCTGTCTTTATAGCGTTGACAGCATTGTTATATTGTATCAAACTATCCATAGAGTAATGTTTTAATTTGGTCTTCTAACAGAAGGCATACGGATTTTGGGACAAAGAAAATGCAAACGAGCGCAAAGAAAGTTTGCTTTCAATTTGCCGAGTGCAGCTTTTCTTCTGCAAAGATACGACTTTTCCTCGTAACTTCCAAGGTTTTAGGGAAAAAATACTTGAAAAGGATGAGGAGAAAGAAAAAAATAGGCGACTCTCGGAATTGAGAGCCGCCTATTAATTTTAAGTTTATTTGATGAAGCAAATGCTTACTTCGTTTTTGTCATCACACATTTAGCAAAGCCTTCAGCCCAAGCATAAAGCTTGATGTTGTAAGTACCTGCTTCTACAGTGATGTTTCCACCATTCTTTGTTGTGAGGTTATCTAACTCTCCACCCCAACTGATGGCCCAATCGTCGTTGGCGCGGAACTTGATTTCACCAGCACTCAATGTGATGTTCTTAACTTCCCAGTAGCCATTAACTTCCTTGGTATCTTTATTGTAAGGAACGTAAGTCATATCTACGTCTGACTCCCAACCATTAGGTGATGCGCTACCAATGATTCCAATAGATGTAATAGGAGTCAGAGTGTAAGTTTTCTCAGATAAGTCAACATCTACCTGATAGTAACCTGCAGGTTCTGTAATAGTGATGTTGGCTGCATCTGGAGCTGTATTGAAGTCTGCGCCATAGTTGGTGCCCTTCCACTCTGGCTGAGTACAGAACTTGAAACCATTCTGGTTCAGGTACATGTAACCAGTGAATTTTACACCATCTTCACCTGCGAGATAGTCATTTGTTGCCCAGCCATTAGCATCGCCTGCCATATAGAGGATAGGCTTGCCTACAGAGTAAGACAGGTTGTTCATGTCGAGAGTTACAATCCATGTGCCCTTACCTGCGATAACCATAGTCTGTGGAGTACCCCAGCTGTCGCCAGTATAATAGATTGTACCAGAAGCATCTTCGCTACCGTCTTTCTCGCAACCCAAGACACCTGTGTTGATAACATCCCAGTTGCCGGTTTCATCCCACTTGCTACCTTCGTAGAACTTAAAATAGTTCTTATCTTTCTCTGTGGTGACCTTGAGCTGGTAAACACCATCAGACACTTTGTTCATCCATACAGGTTCTTTTGGCTTCCATCCATTGCCATTAACTTCACCGAGCATGTAGTAACCTTTCTTATCAATAGCAGGAGTTGGGGATGGCTTAAGTTTGGCTGTAGTCGTACCTACGGTATTGATGGCAACGGCATCACCTGATGCCAAGTTGGCAGAAACCTTTGACTCAACGTTGATGTCACGAGCAACGCTTGCGCGTGATTTGTTCTGGCTGCAGAGAATCTTCTCCAATTCTTTTGCGTCTACCTGAATGCTGTTACCGTTGATTTCGCCTTTAATGGCTTCGCCATTTACTTTCAAGTCTTTGAGTGTGAAACCTGTAACATCTGCATCAGATGAATTGACTGTGACGAGATTGATAATACCGTCATCGTCTGGCAAGCTACTTTCAGCTTCAGTACCTGCTGCGAAAGTAATTCCGTATTTGGCAGCTGAGGCCTCCTGTGGATTGGTCTGAGGATTAGCCCAATCATCGTAGTCGCCGTTGCAGCTGGCAAGTGTAACACTTGCCAAGACTGCTAAGCTATATAATAATGTTTTTTTCATTGTGCTTTGGTCTTAATTATTTAACTTCTGCTGTGTAATTATCAAAGTCGATATACAACTTCTGTCCAACTTGGGTAGTTACAGAGTAATCTGCGCCCTCAGTCTCAGCCCAGCTGTTTACGATATCATATCTACGCCAGAAGACGTTGCCCTTGTAAAGAGTGAACTCTGTACGATACCAATCTAATTTGCCTACCTTGACAGCTGCGCGAAGCTCTGCGCTGGCAGTGAATGCTGGAGAAACCCATTTGCCATTCTTATCTGCTGGAGCTGTCAGAGCATAAGCGTCATCAAATGCCCAAGTACCAGACATCTCGACACTACCACCTAAGATGTAAACCTTTGTTGGGTAAACAGTCAGTGTCCAGTCAATATTCTTCTTGTCTTCTGTAATCTTACCCTTGAAGTGAAGAGTGTACCAACCTGCGTTTGCTACCTTGATTCTATGCTCTTCACCTTCTGAGATACCGGCGTTGGCCTCATCGTTGATTTCCTTGATACGGTTGTAACCGCGGTCGTCATTGTTCTCGGTACCCCACTTGAACTCACCACCAGCTGGCAAGTAGATTATACCATAGTAGTTACCTTCCAAACCAAAGACCTTAGGAATTGGTTTCCAACTCTTCCATGGATCCTGAATAGAACTACCAATCAAGTAGAGGTTGTCAGTGAACTTAGCATCAGGAGCCTCATAAGTAGCCTTCACAGAACGCAAGGTGATGGTATTTGAGAATGTCTCGCCCAAACTTGTATCAGTAGCGTCTCCAATCACAGCACGCAAGCGAATGTAAACAGGCATTTCTGCAGGAACACTTGTATCTGGATTTGCAGCCTGGAAGAGAGCTACTATAGCGTTGTTTATTTCAGTTGCATTAACTTGCATATCGGCAGTTCTATAGAATGTCGCTAACTCTGTGTGAGTAGCAGTACCATCGCTGACGAATGCAGGATCGATAGATACCTGTACGTAATATCTCATAGAGTAAGGTACTCCACCATAGTTTGGCTGAGAACATGTCAATCTTAAACTTTTTGCACTGATGAGATCGTAAGTATTGTTTTCTGCTACGGCAGGAGTGTTCAATACAAATCCATCTGCAACATGACTCAAGTCCAATGTAGGGTTGCTGTCTCTGTCATCATCGCATGATGTAAAGAGCAAAGGGAGTACCAATGCTGGCAACAGCATGAATTTGAATATCTTTTTCATAATTCTTTCTTTTTTAATTTAATCTGTTAACCTAACAATTAGTATTTTGGGTTCTGTGTCATGTTAGGGTTGTTCTTAGTCTCATTACCTGGGATAGGGTAGATATCGAAATGCGATTCAATACCTGCACCATTAGGTACACCACCCTTGAAACTCCAGAGATACGCTGAACCACTGAACAAGCCAAAACGAACCAAGTCTGAACGACGGCGGCCTTCCAAATAGAACTCACGGCACCATTCGTCAATAAGGGTCTGATTATCTACTGATGTAGCTTCTGTCCCACGGTGAGCACGGTCCTGAACTAACTTGATGTCAGCCAAACCTTCCTGACTGCCGTTGAGACGGAACTTAGCTTCTGCTCGGGTCAGATAGATTTCTGCCAGGCGGAACAATGGGATGTCGGTGTCTGAAAAGTTCTGGTCATGCTGTGCTGTACCATCTGCGTGGAAATTGCTCCACTTTACGATAGCCGCACCGTTCAGAGGGTCTGTGATAGCATCACCTGGATTGAGTGTACGAACTTTTCCACTTTCGCAGCCACCTACACCCATGTATAACAAAGCTCGGTCGTCTTTTGCCTGTGCTATAACATCGTCTGTGCCGATGCCTTTCTCATTATCTTTTGCGATAATCTGATCCTTTGTTGCATTAGGTAAAACATCATCTGTAGTTGCCATAGGAATTTTCCCGTCAGGGAAGAACTTCTTAACCAAGTCTTCGCGTGCAAAGATACATTTCCAAGGGTCAGCGGTACTTGCTGATGGCATGCCAGCTTTGGTGCAGGCTGCTACGAGATAAGTAGAACCGCCATACTGGCGAGTCTTCAAACCATCCTGACGAACAGCAAAGATGATTTCCTTCATAGCCTCTGGATTGCAATCATTGTCGCCCATGAACAACTGCTGGTAACCGCTGTAGCCATTCTTTGCTTCGCGAGAAAGGTCATATTTGCCGCTATTGATAATCTTGTCGCAATAATCGATAGCCTTCTGGTAGTCCTTAACCTGACCATCTGTATAAACAGCTGAGTTAAGTGCCAAACGAGCATGGAGGGCATAAGCTGCACCACGGTCGGCACGTCCGAAATTCTCACTGTTATTATAAGCACCCACCTCTGCCATTATAGGCTCGATGGTAGTCAACTCGTTGTCAAGCCACTCGTAGAGATCCTTGCCGCTTTTCTCAATAGGGAGATTGCTGTCGAAGGTTTCCTTGAAAGGAGCCTTGCGATACAGGTCGAGGAAATAATAGTAGTTCAGTGCACGGAGGAAGCGGACTTCTGCAATCTTATCTTCGCTCATCTTACCTGTCTGCTCGGAAATAAACTGGTTGTACAGGGTGATGTCGAAAATTAATCGCTGGTATGCCCAGTTTACTCGTGCATTACTCTTATCCCAGTTCATGTTGGTAATAGCGGCAATACCTTCATTGTCTTGCCATGCCCACAAAATTTCGTCTGTCATTAATTCTTGCAAGTTGAAGACGGTACGGATAAATCCGCTCTCACCCTCGTCTCCACTCAAGTCTGCTGAACCAGCAGGACCTTTCTGACCTGTAAGACCGAGGGTTGCATACTGTTTAGCCAAGAGGCCCTCCGCAGTATATGTTGGGGAAGACTGTGGATCAATGGACTTGATATTCAGTTCGTCTGCGCATGAGACAAAGCCCATGCACAACATACTTGCCATTGCAGTCGTTATAAATAGTTTTTTCATAATTGTCTCCTTTTTTATTTTTAGATGTTAAGATTCAAACCAAGCTGGAAGCTTATTGGACGTGGGTAAGGATTACTGTCGATACCACTGCTTACCTCAGGGTCAATACCCTTATACTTGGAAATGATGAATGGGTTCTGAACTGTGAAGAAAATTCGACCACTGCAAATCTTCTCAGCACCAGCCTTAATCAATGCAGGGAAGCTATATCCCAATGTCATGTTTGTACACTTCAAGTAAGAAGCATTGCGTACGAAGTAGTCACTGGTGTTGGTTGCTTTTGAGGTTTTACCCCAGAAACCAAGATCAACAGCTTCTGCTGTAGTATTTCTGAAGATGTTGTCTTTATTGAGGTCGGCTAAAACTGCCTTCTCGTTCAAGAAATCGTAGTAAACATAGTTGCCGATAGAGGCATGGAATGCTGCACTGAAGTCCCAGTTCTTATAGATGAACTTGGTGGTGAGACCCATGATTACGTCAGGAGCTGGGCTCTTGTAGCAATAGCGGTCGTCATCATCGATTGTACCATTTCCGTCGCGGTCAACATACAGACCCTCGATAGGTTTGCCGTTTTCATCATAAACCTGCTGGAAAACATAGAATGATTTGATAGGCTGACCTACCTTGTTTACCTGAATCTTGGTGTTGTTACCACGAGATACTTTATCTCCAGTCCATACCCAGTCTTGCAAACCTGCATCCAATTGTGTGATTTCGTTGTGGTTCCATCCTACGTTGTAGGTTACATCCCATATGAAGTCCTTTGTAACAATAGGCTTGACATCGAATGCCAATTCAACACCATAGTTTTCCAAAGAACCAATATTCTTCAGAAGCTGGTCGCCAAAGTTAGTACCACCGGCGATGGCAATTGTTGACAGAAGGTCGGTAGTCTTACGATAGTAACCATCCACATTCATACCGAAACGACCATTGAGAGCGGTGAAGTCTAAACCAGCATTGTAGGTTGTTGTCTTTTCCCAAGTCAATTCAGGATTGTATGCTGATGGACGCATGGTTATATAATATTTGTCACCAAATGGATACTGTGCATAAGTATCGCTGACTGTATATACAGGAGTATAGTAGAAGTCTGGAATACCATTCTGCTGACCAGTCATACCCCAACCCAAGCGGAGCTTCAACTCATCAAGCCATTTTGCGTCCTTCAAGAAAGGTTCGTTGTTAATCTTCCAAGCAAAGGCTGCAGCAGGGAAGTAACCCCACTTCTTGCCTTTTTTGAAACGAGAAGAACCATCGGCACGGAATGTTGCTGTAAGCAAATAGCGATCTAACAAGTTGTAATTAAAACGTCCGAAGTAAGATACCAATGAGTTGTGAGCCTTCCACATGGTGTTCTTCTGATACGTTGGACTATATATATAGTTCATTTTACCATCTGCTTCAACGAACTGAGGATTGTTGTCTCTCAAGTACTCATCAATACCACTTCCGTAGTTATAGCCTGTTCTGTGGTAGTGGCTCTGCTCTGCACCTGCCATGATGTCGATATCATGAACACCGAACTTGTGTGCATATTCAGCAAAAGCTTTTCCTTCGATGCTATATTTGTATTGATGGTCAGTGCCATAATATCCAAAATAGTTGTTAGAGAAGGAATACTTGGAAATGTCTTCATTCTGCTTACCATCTGTATACTGGGCACCGATGGCAGCATGCAAATGCAAGTCTTCGAAGCCATGAATCTTGTAGTCTACCTCAAGGTTTCCTGAAATATCATTAGACTTTGCTATACACTTGTAGTTGTCGAGAACTGCAACTGGGTTCTGTGTAACTTGAGAGGCAGCCATCTTCTTCCAATCAGGATCGCTAATCTGGTCGCTCTTGTTCTGCAAGTACTGGAAATATCCACCAACGTATTTGTAGTCTTCACCATTTCCATATACAGGCTGTGTAGGATCCATTGACAATGCATTACCGATAGCATCACCAACTTTTGCATAGCGGTCCTTCTCGAACATATACTTTGCTGTGAAGTTGAAGTTCAAGTGCTTATCGAGGAAAGAAGGAGCAACATTGACAGATGTATTGAAACGCTTCATCCATGTTGTCTTGACAATACCATTGTTGTCTTCGAAACCTAAGCTGACGCGATAAGGCATATTCTTCAGACCACCCTGAATACTAATGTTGTGATTAGTAGAAACAGAGGTGCGGAAAATCTCATTCTGCCAGTCTGTATCGTAACTGCCTAATGTGCTTGTGTCGATACCAAGAGAGGTAAGAGCCTGCTTGTACTCGCTGGCATTCATCACATCATATTTCTTCTGGATGGTTGACAGTGTTACGTTGCCATTATAAGTAACAGAAGGCTTCTGACCAGAACGTCCCTTCTTGGTTGTAATGATGATGACACCATTAGAAGCACGGGAACCGTAAATAGCTGTAGCAGAAGCATCTTTCAATACAGTGAAGCTCTCGATATCGTTAGGGTTAATCATGGCTAAGACGTTACTCATACCCTTGTTGGTATTGTTGTCAATAGCCAAACCATCGATTACGTAGAGAGGGTCATTAGAAGCACTCAGAGAAGCACCACCACGGATACGAATCTGTGCACCGGTACCAGGCTGACCGCCACCAGTCTGTACATCTACACCGGCAATCTTACCTACCAACATATCAGAGGCACTGCTTGTGATACCCTTTGACATCTCATCTGGCTTGATAGCTGTAACAGAACCAGTCAAGTCGTTCTTCTTAGCGCGACCATAACCAATGACAACGACCTCGTTCAAAGACTTCTGGTCATCAACCAAGGTAATCATCATGTTAGATGTTGCTTTGATTGTTTTTGGTGTCATTCCCAGATAGGTGAAAGTAAGATTGGCACCTGGCGCTGCATCAACTGAGAAGTTACCATCCATGTCGGTAATGCCTACTGCCTTACCGTTAACTGTAATGGTAGCACCCATGATAGGCTCACCAGAAGCATCCTTCACATGTCCCTTAATCGCATTACTCTGCGCAAAGGAACTCACCGTCAGAAGCAGACCGCTTGCTAGGGTCAACGCTCT
>ERZ791632.398-NODE-398-length-11585-cov-38.7541_pt1 | contig 11585 bp, 7 predicted proteins | sample MGYA00510263_ERZ791632 | MGnify/ENA primary metagenome ERZ791632 (study PRJEB30046, sample SAMN00715181) | human gut metagenome | study: EMG produced TPA metagenomics assembly of the A metagenome-wide association study of gut microbiota in type 2... | reverse complement strand
TAAGATTCCCTTTGTGAAGAAAGACTACGATTCAACTAGAATATACAGAAACACACAAAAAAAAGGGTGCGTCACAGACTTATGACACACCCTCTTGTTGTAAATAAAAACATTTTTTTCAATTCCGTATCTGGGAAAAAGAGAAAAACGAAAAGGGTGCGCCATTGACTTATGACACACCCCCATAAAGCAAGAAGAAAAAGCCTTTTACTTCTTCAATGTCAGGCGATATTCCAAAGAATACTCCCCATCGAAGAGGCGATACTCCTTGTGAGGTGGCTCACCCCAACTGTTATCACCACCGACTCCTCGCTGAGCACCATCCAAAATCACATACGTCTCCTGACGTGGGTGCATGTCCTTCTGGTGCATCATCTTCTTCTCCAATCCCATATCGAGATCTTCGTCTGCGAAATGAAGGGCAGAGAAGTCCATCGGTTTCTCGGCTTGGAATCGAAGGGTGACACCCGATTGAGGGGCGGTAATCTCAGCCCAGCGCACATCACAATGATTGCCTGTCTGCTGAGGGAAGATGTAAGGATAATACATATCCGTCACAGTAGTATGATAGATACCCAAGAACTGGCTGGTCTTTCTGTCAGAATAGTTTTCCCATGGACCACGACCATAGTAGCTTACGTTCTCGAAACCCTCAGGAAGCATCATGCGCATACCGAAACGAGGCAACTCCGGGAGTTTCTTTCCCTTGGTGTCCATACTCGCCTTTACATCAATGCTGCCATCCTTGCGGAAGAGATAAGAGAGATGATAAGGTTGCTTGAAATCGCCCAACACCATGTCAAAGGTAATGAGCACTCCTTCCTCGGTAGGTTCGCCCACCTGACATTTCGATACATAGCGATTGGTCTGTGCGGAACGCCATACGTTACACTTCTGTGGCATCTTGTTGCCATAATCGTTGTCATTAGGCGCACGCCAGAAGTAAGGTTCCAAGGCAGTACGATTGTGCAAGACTGAAACACCATCCATGGCATAATTGGTAAGCGCACCACTCTGCTTGTTGATTTCCGCCTTGACATTGCCTACCGTCAGCACGATATTGTTCTTCTGCGTCTCCACCTTGATATCGCCTTGTGTCTGCAAGTTAGCATTCTCTTCCAACTTGCCTTCATGCAAAAATTGCTCCTTTGCCACATCATAATGAGCTGGCAAGAGATCGCTCGCCGTGCGAGTATAGGCATACACTTGAAGCGTGTATTCATCAGATTCTTTCAGCGATGGCATCTTGATGCGCACCTTGCTCGCCTGCTGTGGCAAAGTTTTCAAGCGGAAGTCGCCTGCAGCCACCTCCTTGCCCTCCTTGCAGAGCGTCCAATGGAAATCATAGTCGGCAAGCGTGGAGAACTGATACTCATTTCTAACAGTCAACTCACCCTTCTTCCAGTCAAAGCCAGGGAAGATAATGTCTTGATATACCTTCTTCACCTCTAAGGCTTGCGGCTTGTAACTCATATCGGAAGCAAGGACACCATCACATCCACTGTTCATCTCCACAGGCCATACATAACTTCCCATCTCACCATTATACATCCAATAAGTACGATGGTCGGTGTTCTCGTTGATGGTACGGCGGATGCCCTGGTCTTGGAAGTCCCAGATAAATCCACCTTGCAAGTTAGGCGACTTCTTGATTAAATCCCAGTAATCCTGAAGGTTTCCATTGCTATTACCTTGCGCATGAGCATACTCACACATGATGAAAGGACGCTGCTTGCCACTCTTGGCATAGGCGAGCACCCTGCCCCAGTTAGGGTACATGTGACATACGATGTCGGTATTTTCTTCCTCCCAAGCTTGCTCAAACTGTACGAAGCGAGTTTTATCGTTCGCTTTCAACCAGCGATACTGCTCATGGAATACCTGTCCATTGCCACACTCATTACCCATCGACCAACCAATGATGCTTGGGTGATTACGATCACGATAGAACATACGATGGATGCGGTCACGGTGTGCAGGAGCCCATTCCTTGCGATAAGCAGGATGTGGTACGGTATCGGTGAAATAGACACAACTGCCCATTCCGTGGGTCTCGATATTTGCCTCATCCACCACATAGATGCCATACTTATCACAGAGATCGAGCCATTCTGGACAATTAGGATAATGGCTGCTACGCACGGCATTGATGTTCAACTCACGCAGGCGGCGCAGATTATCCATCATAATTTCGTGGCTCTGCACATGTCCAAGGGAGTCATTGTGCTCATGGCGATTGACACCTTTTATATATACCATCTTGCCATTGACCAGCAATCGGGCATTCTCTATCTTCACCTCACGGAATCCTACTTGCTGTCGCACAGTATCTCCACCCAATATCATGGACAGTTGATAAAGATAAGGCTTCTCGCCACTCCATAGGTTCACCTTGTTGAGTTTCTTACTCACGTGGATGGTTGTCTCCTTGCCATCAACCTTGAAAGGCTTGGTCTCATTCAGTACCAACTTGCCATTAGCATCCCTAAGCTGCACCAACACCTTATCGGATACGGAATTTCCAGAGAAGTTGCGTACCGTTACACCAGCCTCCAACTGTCCGTTGTGATAGTTATCCACAGGTGTAGCGGTGATATTGTAATCCCAAACCGAAACTGGGTTATAAGCTTGCAGATACACGTCACGTTCTATACCTGTAATACGCCAGAAGTCCTGATCCTCCATATAGCTGCCATCGTGCCAACGATACACCTGTACCGCCATTTGATTGGCACGACCATCTATATGGATAAACTTCGTCACATCAAACTCGGCAGGAGTCTTGGAGCATTTGGTCATACCCACTTCCTTACCATTCACCCATACTCTCGCATAGCCTGTGATGGAACCGAAATGGAGCACCACTTCTCTGTCCTTCCACTGAGAAGGTACAGTGAATGAAGTACGGTAAGTACCCACAGGGTTAGGGATGTCGATGTAAGGAGGATTAGGCGACCATGGATAGGTGATATTGGCATACAAGGGTGCGCCAAAACCCTGCAACTCCCAGTTGGATGGCACAGGAATCTGCGCCCACTTGGAGTCATCGAAGTCCATTAGATAAAAATCGTCAGGAGCATCCTTGATGTCATCGGCATAATGGAAACGCCACTTGCCATTCAGCAACTTCGTATGCGAGGTTTTAAACCAAGCATGTGGTTGTTCCTTGCCTCGCTCAAACACAGTCGGATTCTCCCACTCATGCTCGTAAGCATTCGCCACAAGGATAGAGCCGAAGAGAGCAGCCGACAACAGTAATAAGTTCTTGATATTCATAATTCAATTAATATTTTACTTTTATTCTTGATACCAGCATAGTCGCCAGCCGAAAAACGAAGCACCGTCTTGTCGCTTCCCGCACCCGAAAGAGTCACGTAGTTTTTGAGCACCAATGTCTTCGTGAGGTCATATATGCCTTCCTCCAGTATGACACGACCTGCAACATTGGTAGCCGACACTTGGTCGATGGCAGACTGTATATCGCCACCCACCTTGACAGTTACATCCTTTGCCATGATCTTTGCAACGAAGGCATCTGGCAGAAAGATTTCTAAGCCTAACAAGGCAAGCAAGAGTATAAAAAAATGTTTCATATCACTGAAAAGGTTTGTTATGTTTGAAGATTTAGAGCGTTACATACACTTAGAAAGATATTCGCGAACTGTTTTCTTAGAACGGAGAATATAGCCCTCCACGGTGCGAAGGTTCATCTGCATCTCCTCGGCGATTTCCTTGGCACTCTTTTCCTCATGAACGAAAAGTTGATAAATAGTGGCAGACTGCTCCTTCATCTGGGACAGGCACTTGCCTTCCAACTTCACGATGCGAGCTGCATCTATCTGGCTGACGATGTTATTGCTTGTACTCTTCTCCATCTCATACATAGCATAACGCTGGTAATCTTGTACCAATGCCATGTGACGAAAACGATCGATGACCATTCTGTGAGCAATGACAAACAAGAGATTCTTAGCTGTCTGCTCACTGATGAGGTCTTTCTTCATCACCTTCAAGAACAAGTCTTGAAGCATATCCTCTGCGAGCATCACATCATGAAATTGAGAGATAAAGTATCTCTTTACATCCTCTGCATACATCTTATATATACGTGAGACGGTGTCCATGTTAGGGGTAGCGTTTGTTGCCATATCGTTATTGTTTTAAGTTTTGATTGATAATTACGATTGCAAAGATATGACAAAAAGAAAAGACAAGCAAGTTTTTGAGGCTTGCTTGTCTTCAACTTAGTTAGGAGTTACGTACAAATACGTTATATCCCTGATTATCAAACATTTACACCACAAGTACAACTAAGTTAGTCGTACTCTATAGTGTCGTTCTGATGTTCTTCGTCTTCAAATACTCGGCAGGAGTCATACCTTCCACCTTACGGAAAGTACTGAAGAAAGAGGTGCGCTTGAAACCGCATCGCTCACTCAAGGCAGTGACAGTATAGCGCTTATACTCGCCTTCATCAATCAATCGCTTGAACTCTTCCAAGCGGAAGTGGTTGACGTAGGCATAGTAGCTCTCGTTGAGCTGCTGATTGAGCACCTGGCTCAACTTCACCACCGACGTACCTATTGCCTCTGCGATGTCGCTGCGCTTGAGGTCAGGGTTACGATAGGCATGTTCGTGTTCCATATAGTCTTGCATCTTTTTCAAGATCACCTTACTTTCTGCATCAGATACCTTTATCTTCTGATACTTATTATCAGCCACCTCCTGTGCATCCATCGTTTCCTCTTGTTTTTGCTCCATTTCTATCAAGGCATCCTCTATCTGGTTACGCTCAGACAGCAAAGTATGGGTATTCTTGCGGTATCGATGCCACCAGAAAAGCAGCACGATGGAAGCTATCAAGAAGATAAGTTCCAGAATGGCAGCTATAGACGGAATGACGAAGATACAGAAGGTGCGCTCTGTATTCGCCGCCCCCATCAAGCGTATCTTCACATCGTGAGTGCCGAGCATCAAGTTTGTCAAGGATATTTCCTTTCCTTCTGAAACCATTCTCCATTCCTTATCGCCATCCACCTTGTATTCATAGAATCGGCCTTCGGTCTTGGCATAGTTAGGAAGCGTAGCCTTGAAAAGCAAAGGAGATGATGTTATATTCCAACGCAACGTGACAGAAGCTTTGTCGTTGATGACACCTTCTTCCCCATAGTTTACCATTGCATCTCCTCTACGGATGTCATAGATGAGCAACTGACAGGCAGGCTTAGCACTACGCCACCTTGACAACTTATCCAACGGCATATATGCGAGTCCTGCAGACGTACAAATCCATAGATACCCATCGTCATCCACCATCGCTTCGTTGACATAATCGCCACGAATACCATACGAATTGTCTAAATGCAAGATGTTCTTCAGAGAATAATCCATACAGAACAGTCCCTTTTCCGAAGCCAACCAATAGTGTCCCTGCATATCGTCTAAAAAGAAGCGATAGCCATCTTCCATAATTCCTCGGGGGATAGACAATTCACCAAACTGTGTCATCTTCTCATTGGTCTCAAACAGTCTTCCTTGGCCTACCGCAAATATCTTTTGTTGGTGACCAGGAGATAATTTGGACAAGATATTCTTGTTAAAGAAGCCTTTTGGGAAGCAAGAGTTTTCGAAATCATGGGTAGCTGCCAAGTAAATACACATCTCCGTTGTGCTGGAAAACCAAATATTTCCTGAATGGTCGAAGACGATACCATTGATGGAACCACCACTAATACGAGAGTTCTGTTCTGCATATCGCACACATGCTCCGGTCTTATCTATTACAAACAAGCCCTCGTTGGTTCCCACGAACAACTTCCCATCAGGTGAGATTTTCATCTCGCTAACAGAGCATCTACTCAGCAACGGATGATAAGACTGGTTGGAGACGGAGAGACTCTGAGGGTCGAAAATTCTCAAACCTCCATCATACGCTCCAACATAAAACTTGCCATTGAAATAAGCAAACTTGGAAAGGATATGCGCCTCGTTCATCTCTTGCGAAGAGAAAAACTTGACGATATTCTTCTCTTCATTTACATACCAAAAGCCATTCTGTAAGCCTATCAAACGTTCCGAACCATGCTTCAAAAAGCCATACACATCCATGTGGCGCGTAGAGAAAGCACCATACGAATAGGTATGAAACAGATGAGAGTTATAATAGGAATAAATAGCGCCATATCGAGACACGCCAAACCAATCCACCCCATCAGAAACTCGCAAGTAACACTCCGCACGATTGGTAGGCAAAAGGTATTCCCCATCCTCCATTGTACCATAATGCGACAACACTTTCTCCGTATTTGCATTCAACACGAAAACACCATCACCTCGTGTCGTGACATAGAGTTTCGTACCATCTACAACTTCTATAGAGCTAGTCATGTCGCCTACACCTTCCACCTGGTGTATGTTCATAGTTCGCATATCCATACAAAAGAGTCCATTGCTGGTAGTTCCCACAAAAACCCTGTTCCCACAAAGGGCAAATTTTGCCAACAAAGAGTTATAAGGCATCTGCTTAGTAATCTGCTTGGAAACGAGCTTGTCTGTCTTTGGATTATAACAACAGAGGGAATAACGCGTATCAAACCAAATATTGCCTTGTTTGTCTTGTGCAAAATGCCGAGGTAAGTAATCCAATTTGGCACGCTTGCCCATATTTATCTTTCTCGCTTTCTTTCCATCATAAAGGAACAAGCCTTCTCTCGCTCCTATATATAATAGGTGGCCAACAGCGAATAGATTTTCCGAATTGGCAAGATTTGGCAGCACATTCACAAAGGAATCACTACCATATTTCATCTCGTAAACACCTTCGCTAGTTCCGACAAAGATACTATTGCCTAATCCTTCACAGACATCATACACTTTGGCATTGCCTTTCAGTTTCTCACAGTAGAAACGATAGGAATGAGCACGCACACCATTGAACACGGTCAATCCTGCACCTGTAGCCATCCATATTTGCCCATGGTGATCCACATCCATATTGCGTACAGTCTCTCCTGCCAACCCATTTGCATAAGTGAGCGAGTTGAACGTCTCCTTATCCACGTCAACAGCCATGGTAACATGGCACAAAAGCGATAATATGATGATTAAGATTACTTTGTTCATTTCTTAGATTGCATTTAGATGTGCAAATATACAAAAAGTTGCTCAATGTAGCGATACTTCGAGCAACTTTTTTCATATTTTCTTGCACTTTGATGCCTTACTTCTGCCAATACACCACATAGCGGCAGTGGTGGGCATCATAGAATGGAATGAGTTCCATTCCTGCCTTCGTCTTGAAGTCCTTGATGCTCTTCAAGCCCTCATACTTCGCTTTCTCCAAGGCTTTCTCATTGCCAGCCATCTGGTGCTGGTCTATCAAGCCCTGCACGATTTTATGTAGCGTATAGAAAGGTGCCCATACGCTCTTGCCTTGGATATTACGGTCGATGAGACCCTCGGAGAAGGCACTTAGATAGCCACCTCTGCCGTATGCCTGCTGCACCTCGGCAAGACCATTGACGATGCTGTCTGCCTTCATCTTAACGGCTTTCGAACCTGTCTGGGCAGAGAGCGTGGCGTATGCTGAGAGGAGATGTCCCGTGATATGACCACGCAAGTCGCAGTCGAGTGATTCCCAACCACCGAGCTTCTTCACCGTCATATAGCCTCCCTCTCTGCTGGAGAAAAGCACCGCTGGTATTGCGGAAGCTCTGCAAGAACGAGTTTACAGACACTGACATCATCCAAGCCGAATCTCGCTTCATGTTTTCCTGGAAACGAGAAGGAAGGAGATGTACCTGGGTCATCTTGAAAGGCTGACACTTTGTGTTGTTGTTTCCGATGGCAAGGCTGTTGAGACTACCAGCCATCAACAAGCCTGCTACGATTGCGATTGATTTCTTGTTCATATTTTATTTTTTTTCTTATTTCACTCGATTCACCACATCCTTGGGAATATCAATGCGGATAGGTTGCACCGCACCCTTGTATTCACCATCGGCATCAGCCACAGCGACAAGCCAACAGGTGAAGGAACGGCGTGCATTGTCCCATCCTGACTCGTATGGATAGAACTTGAAAGTGGTGTCATTGATTTTCTCCACAGGACCACACACCACCTCTACACGAGGCTTCTTCTTGCCATGCTGGGAGGTTGCGTTATTATGAGAAGCATCAGTATAGACAGCCTTGAGTTGGAAGGTGATGCCCTTCATATCTCGCAAATCCAGTTTCATGCCTCCCTGCGCCTTCTCGTCATATCCTATCATCTTGCCTTGATACTCAAAGCCTACATACTGCACTTTCTTGCCAGCCGTCTCCTTATATCGAGCCTCGGTGAGTTCCGCCATTTCCTTGTCGAAATACCAGAAAGCATCGTGCTTATCGCCCTTATACAGATCATAAGGTGCAGGCTGCGGACGGTTAGCTGCTGCATTCTCAGGCATCTTGCCCTTGTCTGCTCCATCCGTACCCATCATGTCAGAGTGGAAACGCTCGGCAAGCCATCCGTCCTTCGGATTGAGTTTGCGCAGCGTTCCATCGCTGTTCAAACGCTGTTCTAATGCCTTTTGAATGAATTTCGCAAGATACAGGGCTGTACGATTGCCACAATCGAAATGACCTCTGCCTGTATCGCAGAGGAAGGAGATGCAACTCTCTGGATACATCATGCGGAAGGAAAGGGCAGGATTCACACGAGCCTCCCACCATTCATACTCTCCTTCCACCATCAAACCAGGAATGCCATCAATGTTGCGATGACGTCCCCACTCCACATTGTCTCTGCCATAACCACAGAGATTGGTGCGAGGGGCATCGCCATGGAAGGAGATGATGCAGAGCGTGCGGTTCGGATTCCAAGCAGCAAAGTTCCAGGGGAAGGTAGCCTGGGCGGAATGTCCCAAAGGAATGACAGGAGCCTTGGCTATCTCGGCATGACCGCTTTGGTCGGCGAGATTGCCCATCATCTCCTCAAAGGTATTCTGTGCGCCAGAGGTAGGATCCCAGTTGTTGGTGAAGGCAGGAGCCACCCATACCATCGCCACATCTAATTTCTTCATCTGAGCCTGGAAATTCTTGTTCTTATAGATAGCCTCCTCGGTCATATTCTGTTGCGAGAGCAGTACAGCCTTCACTTGCTTACATCCCTCTGGCACCCAAAGGTAAGCCACAGGAGCCTTGCCTGTCTCATTGGAGACATACCCTCTCAAATCCACTGACCACTGGTACATACCACTTCCTCCCACGCCAATGGCATGAGCTGTACTTACGAAGATGCCTTGCAACAGCAAGACCATCAGCATAACGCTGATAAGTATTTTTCTTAATAACATCATATTGTCATTTTAACAAACTGAATCGCAACGCTGCACCGCCTGACGGCTGCAAATGAAGCTTTAATATCTTGCCAGCCTTGATAGTCTGAACTACAGTAGATACCTTGGTGCGAGTATTCAACGCAGGGTTGTCATTGTAAATCTCCACACGATATTTCTTGCCTTTCTGCAAGAAGTCGGCAGTATTGAGAGTGATGTCACGAGCCAGCAAACCAGTCATCGCTCCCACAAACCAATCATTGCCCGAGCGACGCGCCTGAACGATGTATTCGCCTATCTCGCCCTGCAAAGCCTTGCTCTCATCCCATACCGTAGGACAATACTTCCAGAAGTCCAACTCCTTTTCTCCCTTATATACATTCGGGAGGTCATACCAAAACAAGAAGGTGATAGGACTGTAATATACCACTGGCATCGCCAACTGGTGTGCCTTGGTATTCTTCACCCTGCCATTGAAATAACAAGGCGTATAATCAGCAGGACCGCAGAGGAAACGGGTAAATGGCAAAATCGTATTGTGCTCAGCATCTGGCATTTCCTCGTTGCCGCCAATACCTTCTTGCGTCATCAAGTTAGGATAAGTGCGACTCCATCCCGTAGGGCGATACTCATCGTGGATATCCACCATAATGTGATGGTCGGCACACTTCTTTACGGCATTGTGAAGCCAAGTGGTCCACTCCTGCGAACCTATCTGCACAAAGCCAAACTTGATTCCACTGATGCCCCATTTCTCATAGAGTGGCAACAGCTGGTCAAGCTCCTGATACAAGGCTCTCTGGTTTACATAAACCCACACGCCGATGCCCTTGCTCTTGGCATACTGACAGAGCTTTGGCATATCAATATCGCGAGTTTCCAATACTTTCAAGGCAGAAGAAGACATCTTCATCTCCGGACCATACCAGCCTGCATCAAGCTCAATATATTGAAGACCTCTATCCACACAGAAGTCAACACCCTCCATACAAGTCTTCATATCCAAGCGACACACACGGAAAGCCTTGCCTGGCTTAATCCAAGAGGTATCCTGTATCTGGCAAGGGGCATTGAGATTGAGCACCATCTGCTTGTTATTGATCAGGTCGATAGCCTTCTCACCCACCATGATGAATCGCCAAGGCATATTGTATGCCGTGATGATGTCAGCAGGATGAAACAACGCCATCTGCAACTCATTGTCTGCTTTCAACTTAAGCTTGCCTCTCACAAAGTCACTCAATGCAGCTTCACCGATGGCTGCATAAAGTCCATTATCCAAACGAAGTGTCAAAGGACGCTCTGCCTCTTCCTTCCAAGCAGCCTCGCTCTTCAAAAGCTTTACCTTGTTGGTATGAGATTGCGCCCAAGCATAATGGTAAGCCTCGGCACCAGGCGCAAAGCGGAAGGAAGTGAGGTCTTCGCTGATGTGCATAAACAAACCATTTACCGCCTCTGGGAAGTGATAGCGGATGGCCACACCCTCATCGTATGCTCTCACGATGATATCGAAGAGATATTGTTGGCGCTTGTCGTAGGCTGTGCCACCTCCATCTTGATGCTTGCCGCCCTTAATCAGATGAATGGTCATCTCATTATAACGATCTCGTATCTGGGCATACTCGCCATAGACTGGCTTCCAAGTATTGTCCTCAGAACGACGATCCACACTTGTTACTTCCATACCATGGGTCCAAACCTTGCTGTTATCCACTGGTATTCCCATCGCCGACTCCACCAAGTGGTTGTCGATGTTCACACCCAGTTCACCTGCTTCTACCACAGGCTTACCTGCATAATCCAAGCTATACAGCAGTTTGCCTTCCTTCTGAGAGAAGGTAAACTGATACTTGCCATTAGGTGACTGCAAGGTTTCTACTGCTTGAGCTGCCACTGCTACTATCAGCAGCAGCAGGAAAGGCAATCGGCGATTGATACTAAAAGAGATAGTCTTCATTATTATCTATTGAATTTGTTGTTATTATTAATTAAAGTTGTCGGAACATATAGTTTCGGCGGTCACACAACAGCTGTTGTGCGATTAAAAAATCACAGTTCCACTCTCCAAGCAAACAAGGCGCTGGGTGGTTCCATCCTTGAGCTTCACGAGGATGCCAACGGCTCCCTTCTGCTCAGGCTCAAAGAAATCGACCGATGCGATGTCGCCTGGTTCGGTATCAGAGCTTGGCTCATAAACCGTAACGAATGGATGGTTCCATGCCTCTCCCTTCTGGCGAGCCACAAAGGTAAGCACTGGCTGCTCATCTA
>ERZ791632.396-NODE-396-length-11647-cov-3.31522_pt1 | contig 11647 bp, 11 predicted proteins | sample MGYA00510263_ERZ791632 | MGnify/ENA primary metagenome ERZ791632 (study PRJEB30046, sample SAMN00715181) | human gut metagenome | study: EMG produced TPA metagenomics assembly of the A metagenome-wide association study of gut microbiota in type 2... | reverse complement strand
TGCATATTTTTATTGTTGAGGTGCAGCGTAACTTATTCAGAGTTACTGCAAACCGAAGACAATACAAAATATGCTTGCATATTTTTATTGTTGAGGCGCAGCGTAACTTATTAAGAGTTATTGCAAACCGAAGACAATACAAAATATGCTTGCTTGTTTTTGTGGTGTCCGCGGCTTATACTTGTATTTCTTGCGGATTCAGAAGCAGTAAAATGTGTCGAAATCAATGTTTTTTCGCCAATAGACGAAAAAAGTAAGCCGAAAATTTGGAGGTATGAACTAAAAAGCGTAACTTTGCACCCGCTAATAAAGCAAAGTGGAATAGTAATTCACTGCGATTGCAAGGCTACATCAATTGCGTTTCCCCTATTGGAGAGATGGCAGAGTGGTCGAATGCACCGGTCTTGAAAACCGGCGTACTGAGAGGTACCGGGGGTTCGAATCCCTCTCTCTCCGCAACAGAGTCCTGTAAGTCTTTTGATTTACAGGACTTTTGCTTAATAGTTTATTTTCTTGATGAGCCCCAAATATACTAAAAACAACAAGAAATCATGATCGGCGCAATAATAGGAGACATTGTAGGTAGTATCTACGAATTTGACAATATCAAAACAAAAGCATTCCCCTTCTTTTCAAAAGAAAAGGAGTTTACAGATGACAGTATTCTCACGTTGGCTACTGCAGAGTGGATGCTTCGTGGAGGCAATTCTGCAGACTATTATCTTAAATATGCACAAACTTATCCCTACCCAATGGGCAGTTATGGATCTATGTTCATTAGCTGGATTCATCTTGCATCCCGTGGAATTATGAAGCCGTATCATAGTTGCGGAAATGGTAGTGCAATGAGAGTTGCTCCTGTGGGATGGGGTTTCAACACTTTGGAAGAAACGCTTTCAGCCGCAAAACTTTCTGCAGAATGCACACATAATCACCCAGAAGGAATTAAAGGGGCGCAAGCTACAGCCATGTGTATATTCATGGCGCGCCAAGGTTCTTCTATTGCTGAAATTCGTCAGACTGTAAGCAATAGATACAACTATGACCTATCATTGACCGTGGATGAAATTCGCCCTCGCTATTCATGGCACGGATTGGATGGGGTGATTGATGGCGGTACATGCCAAGGCAGTGTACCGCAAGCGATTACATGTGCCCTTGAAGCTGTTGATTTTGAGGATGCTGTACGCAATGCCATCAGCATTGGTGGCGACTCCGACACTATTGGATGTATCACAGGTGGTATCGCCGAGGCATTGTTTGGAATCCCAGAAGATATTCGACAATGCGGAATGAATTATTTGCCGAAAGAGTTGGCATCAATTGTGGAAGAGTTCGAAACTAAGTATGGTAGATAATTATTTGTTTTTATGAAAAATAAAACGTAACACATTGATGTCTAGATATTTCTAGCTCTTCAAAGTGTTACGTTCTGCTTAATTAACAATTGTCGGGAACAAATGATATTGGTTCTTAAATATTGTGATTTTATACTCTCTCCTCCATGTATTTCTCTGGGTCGCGCAAAAAATCCATAAGATTTATAATATACACGCCTTCTTTTATGAGATAGTTCTTGAAAAGGGTGAACAACAGGTATGATTTGCCGCATCTGCGCATTCCTGTTATCACTTTTATCAACCCATTCCCACAACTGTGGATAAGTAGATCCAGATATTTATCTCTACGGATTTCCATATTTCTATTCGTTTATTTTGTGTAAATACACATTATATATATTGCTTTGGATGAAGGCTCTGACTACTACCAATAGGATATAACGCTACATCGTGCTACAAGACGCTACAAGTAGGCTACATATTTCAATGCCTATAAAAGTTATGTAACATCTTGAAAATCAATATTGCTACATGAAGATACAACTTTCAGAGTCATATTTGACTTATAGGCATTTGAATAATAATGGTAAGATAGTGGTCATGATGTAGTATTATCCCCCTTTCATAAGGGCAATTTATAAACATAAGTCTTGCGCCAGTTCTGCGCCATTACGACCAATAATGTAGTTTATACATTTTCTATATCATTTCATACAAACCATCTGCAACGATTTGCTTATGGCATATACATAGCCTAATTTTGTATAAAAAAGCAATGAAGAAAGTATTAATAGTTATTGGAGTGTTAGTTTTGGCCGGTATGATTTTGGCTGGTGTCGTATGGTGGTGTTCTCGCACAAGCAACCCATGGAATGCTGCGACGATTGGAGACATTTCAGCTCCTGTTGGATATACCCGTGTAGACGGCAGTTATGCAGAGTTTATGCGCAGTTTGCCGCTGAAAAAACGTGGAAGCAAGGTGCAGCTCTATACGGGTGGTGATGCGCGGTTTCAGTTTCTCTCAACCGGCGTAATCGACATACCGATGCTCAGCAACTCGGAGCAGTGTGCTGATATGACCATGAGAGTGAGGGCTGAGTACCTGTTCAGTCTGGGACGCTACTCGGAGATACGTTTCCAGGACGTAAATGGCAATACGCTTCAATATCAAGGTGGGGCTTCGCGCAAAGCGTTGGAGAAATTCTTAAAGAAAGCCTACGGAGTGTGCAGCACATTCTCGGTAAGCCGCGAAACGAAGCCACGCCCTATAAGTGATGTGCAACCAGGCGATGTGCTCGTCTATCCAGCTCGCAAGTTGGAAGGAATGGGACATGCTCTGATAGTGATTGATGTGGCTCGCAACGGCAAAAAAGTAGCCATTATGTGTGCTGAAGGCAATACACCTGCACGCGAATTGCATATCGTGAGAAATCCTAATCCTATATCTAATCCTTGGTTCTTTTTTGACGGCGATGAGAGTATGCTATTTGTATCAATATTCCATTTTGGAAGGAATGAGTTGAGATATTATTGACAAACGATATAATATTATTCGTTTTTGGGCGTATATATTATATGACCTTTTGAAGTAATAACTATGTACAATTTGTAAGGATTAAATGGAAAGACTTAAAATTATCACATCCGTTGGACTATTTAGGGTGCCAACGGACGACATTGCCTATATAGAAGCTTCTGGCAACTACTGTGATGTGCATCTCTTCAACGGAGAGTCGGTGACGATGACGTTCCAGTTGCACTACTTTGTGGAAGCCTTTAACAAGCTGAAGCAGAATTTCTTTACGCGTGTTGGCAAGAGTCTGATAGTAAACACAAATTATGTTTACGCCATCAACATTACCAACCAAGATTTGAAGCTCATGGATCATCGCATGAATCAAGGGTTTAGGGTAAAAGCTTCGAAGGAAGCACTCAAGGAGTTAAAGACAATTTTGGAACTGGAAAAGTAAATGATTATGAAATATACAGAAGGTAACGACATACAGGAGAAGCCTATTTTCGCGATAGAGAATGATGATAACAGCACTTCTTCGCAAGAGCTTCTCGACGAACCCACGATTATTATAGAGAGTAGTGGCGAAATGAAGCACAATACTTCGTCGGATCCCATTAAAAAGCGAGGTGGGTTGCCGAAGTGGAGTTTGGCTATCATGTGGTTTGTGGCAACCGTGGTGCTTGTATTTGGCTGCTACAAAGTCATACGCCTCTACAACTACTATTATAATATAGGTGTGAGTATTTCTGTATCGCCGAAAGAAAATATCAAGAAGTTAGACGATATGCAGGCGCAGAACGGTTCTTCGTCTGTCGTGCTTAAAACCGACTCTGTGCTCGGTGTTGCACTTAACATCTACGAGTTGCACAACGTGAAGGCAGAACTAACGCTTGTGGAACCCGACACCGCCGACCATAGTGTGCTGATGTACACCCGTACTGCCGACTATACAGCCATGGGCAAGTATATCGGCTCGTTGGTTGTCGACGGCGAGCAGAAACGGAGCGATGTGTCGCGTCTTGGCTATTGCGCCATAGCCAAGGGCAATATGATCATCGGCATATCTCGTTTTGACGATATGTGCGAGCACATGGTAGAGCGTGACGGCTCTTACTTCCGCCAGTTTGTGCTTGTATCCAACGGCGAACTGCCCCAGCGTTTCTTCCTGCATGGCAAGGTGGAACGTAAAGCCCTTGCACGTACCGCGGACGACCGCCTTTGCATCATCGCGACCCGCCACCCCGAAACACTTTGGGACTTCGCCGATGCTTTGCGCGAATATGGCTATGTGGATGCCATATACCTTACCGGTGGCAACGAGAGCGGTTTCTACCGTGCTCCCGACGGCACCGCCTACTTCACGGAGAAAGCCGCCAAGTATCGCACCGACAAGCACCACGGTGTAGCTCCTTGGCTGGTGCTTAGAAAGCGATAATTGCCAAGATATACAATAAACCCGGCATCTTGTACAAGTCACCTCGGAAAGTTTCTCGGTTCAGAAAAGCCACACTACCTTTGCATTGTCAATAAGACAAAACCATTAAAAAACAATAGAAGACAATGAAGAAGTTAATGATTATGCTGCTGCTGGTTGTAGCAACCAGCACAGCAAGTTTTGCAAAGGGTAGTAACTTGAGTGTCGCCATGTGGGCTTTAGTTTTTTAATACATTAATGTTGAGTGTCATATGCAGAAATTTATTAGAATTGCCTTGCCATGCGTTTGCTTTGCGGTAATTATATGGTGTTGTTGGGGTGGAGGCTTCGATTATCTGGATTGGAAATGGTTAGTCGGTGTTGCAGGTATCGGTGTTGTTTGTTATATTGGGTTGTATGTGAAGCTTCACAAGTTGCTGCAGAAGCAGAAAGAGGAACATCTTTGTCTGTTGAAGAAACAGGCAAAACAGGCAGAAGAGGCTGTTGCGCCCGAATTGGAGAAGGTAAAGGGCAACTGGCTGAAGAAGGATATGATAAAGCGCCGTATGGTAAAGGAATATCTTGAAAAGAACACCGACTATTATGCGAATGCTTATGACAACAACGCTATTAGTAAGGTGCAAGATTGGATATCTTCTCTTTGGTGGAGTCTTTGTTGGCTTTGTTTGCCTTTTGCGTCCATAATCATTTGGGTAATTGTTGCCATACTAATGGCATTGTTGTTTTATTGGTCGTTCTCAACCGAAATGGCTATATGTTGCGCATTTTCCGTTGCTGCAAGCATCATTTTGGTATGGCGGCGCTATTATGTGTTGGCTCCTATAGCCATAGGTCTTGCGGTAATCCTTCTATATGGGCTTTTAAATGCAGGATTAGATGGTGTGGAAATACGTGCTTACAACATGGTGCTTGAAAACGAAGGAATTATTTTCCTTAGTCCATCCCATGCAGAATACACCATGTGGGGGAGCATGGTGATACCATATGTCTTGTTGTGTGCCATCAATGCCGACTTAGCGGTTATGCTTGGTATTTCGTACAACGCTGCATTTATAGTGATATTCGTTTACTTGGCATGGCTGTTCCCCGTAATCTTCGCTCAGCCTGCTTTCATAAGGTCGTGGAAGGGAATGGGCGAACTTAAAGAACGGTCGCCGTTGTCTAAAAAAGCCAAATATAGACGTCTATACTATGTTTGTCTTGCATGGCTGATAATGAATGCATTGGCAGCAGCTTTGGTGTGGGGAAGGTTTCTCGGTATACCTATAGAGGGATGTGCGGAGATGATGGTAAAAGACACTCACTACATATCAAAGTTTATCGGTATAGGATATTATACGGCGAACTTCATCGTCTATTGTGCGCCTATCTTGACCAGCGCGCTTTTCAGTTGGATATTATTCGCTATAACCAAGCAAAAAATCAAATTGAAGGAAGACTGTGAGTAAGAAACGCGTGGTTGGATTGTTAACGAACTATTGTTTGCAAAGTTTATATAAATAATTGATAGCTGCAAAGCAAAGCCTTGCTTGTTCTGTTCAAATTGAGCTTTATTGATTTTCAATTGTTAAATATTGGCGAACGGTGCAAACGTTTGTATAAAATTTCAGGGGGGTCTTGTTAAAACTATATACAGGCTTATGATTTTATTCATAACTTTGCAATTTGTAAAAAGACACAAGAGCTTATCATAAGGCGAGAAATACAACACAACAACATTCATAACGAATGATTTAATTTGTTGATACTCTCAAACCGAAAAGAAAATATAACTAAAGCCAAAATAAAAAGATGAAAAAGTTAACTAAAAGCCTATTTGTCCTTATGTTGATGCTTGGGACAATGTTGGAGATGAAGGCGGCAGATGTATATCTGCTTACAGCCCAAACAATTAATGGTACCGTTGGTAACTATGAAGTGCCAAGCAACCATCAGCTTGCTCAGAACACTCTTTCCGCAGGAGAAAGCGGTGGAACTGTTGCACAGTCTGCAACAGATGTCGCACCGGGTTACTATCTCGTGGGCAATTTCTTCTCGCCATATAATAAAGGTGGAGAATTTAATCCAGGCGGCGACGGCGCGACGATAGATTACACAAAACACGTGTATTTTAAATTCGAACAGCAAAAAGACAAGAGCTATTCGTTCAGCATCCCGGCATGCCTCACGGCACATGCACAGATTCTTGCTGTTGACGATTATGACAATAAGATGGTTTACGGACCGGGCGAGGTATTCAAGCTGCACGGTGCAAAGGATAATGACAGCGCATTGCCGTTAACAAACGAAGCTGTGGGAACTATTTGTGGAACACCAGCGGCAAAGACACTTGTCGGTTCTGAGACAAAAGCAGAGGGCAACAACTACTGGGATCTCGTGACCCGCAATGACGGAGAGACCGACGACGATGGTATGTATACCTTCAGCTTCACGCTTGACAAAGACGGAAACCCCTCCGGCTGGCAGGTAAAGCATGATGCCACGAGATGTGTGTCTTATATCCTTGGCAACAAGGAAGGGGCAACGGCGCAGCCGCTCTATGATGAGCGTATAGATGGTGGAAATGAGGGCAGATTCGACAACAATGTTGAGGGTTCGTTCTATTTTGACGGATCGAACGGTTATTGGGTAATAGGATGTGTCGTGAATAACGTGAATCGCAATAATTCTCCAGAACAGTATAAACAGGCAATAAAGGCTACGCCGGATATTCATCCCACAAAGAGCGTAGGCGACAATTCCGGAACTCACAATAAGCTCTTCTTCCTCGGCAATGGAGGACAAGACTATTTGAATTCTACAGATAACAACCGCAACAAAGTATGGCCTAACCAGAAACCATTCACCCTTTATCTGTATGGTATAAAGAGGGTTCAGTTTAATCCCGCTCGTGGCGATGATCGCCTGGCGGCGAAAGACGGCAGTTATGGCATGTCGGGCGAAATACGATTAGAAGGTGACAACAATGCCGACTTCACGATAACTACCATGTCCATGATAGGTGATGCCGTGGAAGAAACTTATGATGCAGGAACGGGCAAATGGAATTATACTTCTAAGGCAGGAGACATGAAGTATGATGCCAACGAGCGTTGCTTCTCGTTGACGATATCTACCGTAGACGAAAAATACGCCAAATCGCATTTCAGGTTTGTTGCCAACCATAAAGCAGAGCAGAACTGGGGTGAGACGGAAGCTAATATTTCAAGCCTTAAAGGATTCGCAAGAGCTACTTATGATGCCGACGCTGATGACAATCACTCTTGTATGGCTGGCGATGCGAACGATGTGCAGTACCGTACAACGGCGAGAGAGGATGAGGAGGGCTTCGGAAGCACAACTCCTAATCAGAAGGATATCCTTTGGAACCGTCCCGCAGGAATATGGACGATAAGGTTCTACCCAGAGCTTGACAAGAAAGGTAACGACATCTCTCGCTATACCATATCAGGAACAAAAGTCATCAAGATACCTTTCACCTATTGTTTAGGGAAGTTCATCCGTACATACAGCAACAATGTGGCAATGGCACCTGTCGACGACAACGTGAAAGTGTATGAGGCATATAAGTACGGAAAACCGGAGAATGTAAAAGACCCACAATCACAGGGCACGGTTTATCTTCGTCAGCTCAAGTACATTCCGGCAAATATGGGAGTGGTACTCGTAGGGGAAGTGCCTGAGGGAGGATCCTTCTCAGACGGTGCCAAACTGAATTTCTCTTTGAAGGAAGCACCGGCTGAAATGCCGTTAGAAGGTGATAATTACACGGAAGTGTGGACAAAGGCAGACGATTATGCTGGTCAAGAATGGAACAACTATCTCAAGCCGACAGTCACGGCTATCGACAAACTTGGAAATGCTGATACCGATGCTGATGGAAAAATACTCCACCGCTTCTTCGGCCTTGCAAACTTCCATTCCACAAAATATTACAAGCAATCTCATACCGGAGACGACTATATCGGTTTCTTCCGCCTTACGCAGAATGGCAGAAGCGGCGCAAACAAGGCTTATCTGAGTATTCCGGCAAATGCTGATGTAGACGGTGGAGTGGGAGCTACGTACGGGTATATTGACTTTAACGGACAGTTCCTCGGAAATGAGACGGACGACCCGAAGAATCCGTCGCTTGCCAAGGTGGCTATTGTCTTCGATGACGAAGATGATGGCGGAAGCACTACTACTGTAACAGAAGTCAAGCCGAATAGTACAGACGCCGACGCATCGTTCTATACCCTTCAGGGAGTAAAGGTGTCACGTCCTGTCAAAGGAGTGTATATCCATAATGGAAAGAAATTCATCAAATAAAAACTAAGGAAAAATGAAAAACTATATAAAACCTGAAGTCAAGGTGTATGAAGTTAGAATCGAGTCTCTTCTTAGTGGAAGCGGTTCTGAACATGGACAGATAGACAGTGGGTATGCCCCAAAACGTGACTATATTCTCTTTGATGAGGAAAATGATGACGGACAAACTGGTAGCTGCGGTCTTTGGGATGACGAAGACTTTGAAGATTGAATGAAATATTCTGAATAAATGTAGTTTTAGTTGCGTTAAGCAATGGTGTGAAATAGACAAAGGGCTGGACTCCAAATCTGGAATCCAGCCCTTTTTGACGCTTTTCATTATCTGTTTCTATAATAGACGATGGTGTCAGTCATCGCCCCACTTATCGCTGTTCGCCCACAAGTCTTTGTAAGTATCCTTGGTATCCTTCTCGTTGACTACCTCAAAGTTGCTGATACATTTTCCCGTGGTACTTCCTCTGAATACGCTCGCCTTTACGATGCTTTCGTTGCAGAGAGCCTCGAGCTGTATCTCATTAATTTCTGGAGTTATATAGTTCTTCTTCATTTTGCGTAACTGTTATTTGGGGGTTATCTGATAATTATCTTCTTTCCGTTCACTACATACATTCCCTTAGGCAGTCCCTCCAGGCTGCAACTGCGGCGCACCATCTGTCCGTTCATGTTGAACACGCCATCTATGCCGCGCTTGTAGGATGTGCAGTCGGTGCTGCCGTGTATGTCGTCGATGCCTGTGGTGCTGTCTTCCACTCCGTCGATGAGCAGCGAAACCTGGCTCTGTTTTCTATTGTCTGTCAGCTCAAACCAGCAGCGGAACGCCTTCAGTCCGTATGAATACGGCTCGCCGTTGTCCATATTGCCGCTTGGCACCTGTATCAGCTTTCCCTTATACATGAAGTAGTCGCCGTTGAGGTCGTCTCTGCCATCGATAATCTTGCCCTTGTCGTATGTCTTCGCCATTGTACCTTTGCATACCATAGTGCCATGATTGCCGCTGGGGGTAGAGAAGGTTGTTTTTGACTCCCAATTGGTGGTGTTTACATACTGCTTCAGCTTCTCCCTGTCGAGCGACACCATCGTGATGTCGTAGTGGTCGGCTTTCAAAGTCTTCGTCAGTCTGTTGTCTTCGTTGTTAGACGGCTTGTAGTCTTTATCCAGCCATTCGCTGTTGTCATTGCCCTTTGATGTGTAGAAGTGTTCTACGGTGTAGGGTGCTGACTTCACCTGTGTATATGGCGGGTACACGATATATGGCTCGAAAGCCTTTACCATCACTTGCTCGTCGCTGTCTGGCTCCACGGTCACGAACTGCACGCTGTTTTCCGTCAGTGCCGCAAGCTTTGCCACCTTCACGGCATCTCCGAACGTGCGCTTCATCTGTTCCCATGTCAGGTCTACGGGCAGAATGAGCGAGTTCCACATATTGTCGTTCAGCTTGCGGTTCAGATGCAGCACGCTGTTCTTGTATTCGTCTGCAGCCTCGGTCAGATAGCGCAGGTCGGTAGACTCCTCGTCGAGAATCAGCTCCGGGTTGCGTCGTGGTCCGGCATAATACAGTTTGAAGTTGTCTACGGCAGTCAGCTCATTGGCGGCTACAGCCGGCTTTCCGTTGGGTGTAGAGTCTATGTAGAAGCCTATGCGGAGCGTAACAGGATTCTTGTCAGATATTTCGTTCCCATCCAGGGCTTTGTCGAGACATATCTGCACCTGGTTCTCATACTCTCCCTCGAAGAAGGCATGTCCGATACCGGCTTTATCGTATGTATTGCCAAGCGACTCGGCATCAGCCTGACTGATACCGTTGAGGGTTGCTGTTGAGTATTTGTCATTAATTGGGTTGTTGTTGGCATCGAGCACCGTAATGAACAGGTTAGCAAGCGGTTTGCCGTTCGTAGTGATGTTCTCCGAACTGTTCGATGTGCTGAATCCGTTGCATCGCAGCAGGAACCATCCTCCCTTGTGTACCTTCACGTCCTGATAGAATGTGAAGCCGCGCAAGCCTTTGGTGTAGCAGTAGAAATACTGGCCGTATTTTTGTTGATGAGTTTGATCTGTATAGCCTACCCAGTCTTTTGTACCAGTACTGCTTAGCTTGTTATACTGCTTATACATATGTTCGTCTCCAAAGCGCAATTTGTCTTTCCAACCATCACCTGTGATATTCCATTTTTGAGCATCTGCATCATTCACTCTGAAATCCGGACATGCAATAAGGAAAGAGGCATCGACAGGCGACTTCATATATGCAGGGCTTGTGTTGAAGAGCAGGTAATACTCATTCTTTGTAATGACCTTCCATTCCTGATTCTTGTATTCCTGGGTGCCCTTGGCGGCTAAGGTCTTCTGATAATCGCAAAGTTTGTTCTCGTCGCCAGGATAAGCAGTGAGATAACCTAATGTTGTTGGATTGCCGATTTTGACGAGATATACCTTGTTCGTTTCTGAATAGTCCGTGGCTTTATCAAATCTGATAATGCTCCTATCTCCAGCACCCTGGTCCATAAACACCTGGATATGTTTTGTGTCGATTCCCAAATATGCCAAATTTGCAGAACCTTTCACCTTGTTCTCCAGACGATACTTTCCTTCTGAATCGCTAATCAATTTCATATAAATGGTATATGGCGTAACATCCAATGAAGCATGAGTACCCCACATACCGCCAATACTCAGAAACTTTTTGGCACCGACATTATACAGACACACAATCTTATTTCCGTCAGTTTCATTTGTTCCATTGCTTGTACAAATGTCTGACGAAGGATCAATGCCATAAAGTTTGTCAACACCTCCAATAGTATTTTCTGTTCCGTTGCTTGCAGTCGCTTTATTTTGTGCCAAAGCGACAGTAGTGTTTGCTGCCATAAGTACTGCGACTAACGCAGCCGCAATGCTTCCTTTTGTTTTGGCAAAAGAAAGCAGATAACTTTTAATCTTCATAATTTATTAATCCCTATTGTAGATTTTTTTTCTAAAATTACGCTAAAAACTGCCGAATAGCTTAAAATGAGCTATTTATGAGTCTTTCACCTCAATAGAGGTAAT
>ERZ791632.395-NODE-395-length-11649-cov-33.7863_pt1 | contig 11649 bp, 7 predicted proteins | sample MGYA00510263_ERZ791632 | MGnify/ENA primary metagenome ERZ791632 (study PRJEB30046, sample SAMN00715181) | human gut metagenome | study: EMG produced TPA metagenomics assembly of the A metagenome-wide association study of gut microbiota in type 2... | reverse complement strand
CTTTTGAAGAAGTTGGCAGAGAAGTTGAAAGACAAGAAGACTTTCAGCTATAGAACATTGCGTCTTTATCGACAATTCTATCTTATATATAATAGATTGGGGTTACCGATAAAAAAGTATTTATGTGGCAATCTTTCAATTGGGCAATCGGTGATTGCCAAATTGCAAAGTTCACAAAATGAGGGACTTATAATTTGGCAATCAGTGATTGCCAAATCTTCTGATGGGGTAGGTAATGAGGTGTGGGTTGACCCGCAAAAGTTATTTGATAAACTGTCGTTCACTCATCTTGCAGCCATTCTCCCTATTACTGACCCTTTGGAGCGTGCTTTCTACGAGACGATGGCAATTCGTGGCACTTGGAGTGTCAGGGAATTGCAACGTCATGTCATCATCGAATTGAACGCGAATCGCCTGAACTATGCCGATGCCGCCCAGCTTCACATGTATCTTGCTTACTATCGCAAGAATATCATGCTGCCAGATGATAATCCCCCAATCGGTATTCTCCTTTGCACAGCGGTAGGACAAGAAATGGCTGAGTATTCTCTGCTTGATTTGGATGAGAGCGTATTTATTTCAAAGTATCAACTCAATGTGCCTTCCTAGGAGCGTATGACGGAATTCTTGCGTAAGGAAAATGAGGGACTATATAATAAGGTATAGGAAAGCAAAATTAGATAACACAATTATAGGTAACAATTAAAACATTTGAAGACAATGGAAATCAAGGAAGGATATATGCCCTTCATGGGCTATCAAACATATTATCGTATTGTGGGTAAAACGGAGGAGGGCAAGAGCCCTATCATCCTCTTGCATGGTGGACCAGGCAGTACCCACAACTATTTCGAACTATTGGATAGAGTAGCGGAATCAGGCAGAGCCGTCATCATGTACGACCAGTTGGGTTGTGGCAATTCATTTGTGGAGGGGCATCCCGAACTCTGGACTCCTGAGACTTGGCTCAACGAACTCTGTGTGCTCATCGACTATCTCCACATCGACCATTTTCATCTCTTGGGACAGTCGTGGGGTGGCATGCTCGCCATCATCTATCTGATAGAGAAGCAAGCAAAGGGCGTGAAGTCAGCCATCCTCAGCAGCACTCTTTCGAGCAGCAAGCTTTGGGCAAGTGAGCAACATCGCATGATTAAGTTTATGTCGGAGGAAGACCAGCAAGCCATTGCTGAGGCTGAGGCAAAGGATGATTTTTCGAGCGAGGCGTATGCCAAGGCGAACGAGCACTTCATGCTCTTGCATTGTGCCGGTGAGGTGACTGAAGACAGCCCAGAGTGCCTTCGCCGGAAGAAGCGTGCAGGTGCTGAGGCTTATCTCTATGGATGGGGACCAAACGAATACACTCCTACAGGTACGCTCCGTGATTATGATTACACCGACCGCTTGGGCGAGATACAAGTACCATGCCTTGTGATGAGTGGAACCAATGACCTCTGCACTCCATTGGTAGCAAAGACGCTCTACGATGGTATCCCAGATTCCAAGTGGCATCTCTTCGTAGGAGCCCGACACATGCCATTTGCCGAGCAAAATGATGAGTATTGCGAGGTGTTGGAAGAATGGATGGAGGAGAAAGAGGGAAAGTGATTTGGCACTTTCCCCTTTTATTTCATGATTCCATTGTCAGTATCAGAGAGGTTGACTCTCTTTTTGTCCAATTGATTGGATAAAATAAGCATAAAACCGTCCAATTGATTGGATGAAATCAATGGAAAAAGTGCTGATAGTGGTGCCAAAAGTGCTTTAAAAAACGACTTTTGGCACCACTATCGGCACTTTTATAGAGAAACTATTGCTTCTTGAGAGTTAAGTTGGGCTCTATTCCATTGATGCCAAGTCCTAGAATGTTGGTTACTTCCCTGCATCCACAATCACAATTCTTAACCAATGAACATCCATTGCAGACTGTAGGCTGATAAGAGCGGAATGTAAATTTGTTCCAATAATCAGTATCCTTAATCCAAGGTTCTTCGAAAACATTTCCTACGATGTGAGGAGAATGGTTGCATGTCCTTATCTGTCCTGCTGGATCAATGACAAAGAAACCTTTGGCGGCAGCGCATAGATATCCTACATGTATTCTTTTGTATGAATTAGCAGAAGCTATGATGCACTTTGGTATTTCTGTACCCACATTTCCATAGCGATTAGCTAGTGTTAGTACTTCTTCTGCAGTATCAAGCATTCCGTTGATTTGCTCTGTGGAAAGGCAAAGTTCATTCATATATTTCAAACCACGTCCACCAGGCAGGAAACGGTTGAGAAGAATATCTGTAGCTCCATTGATGAGGGCAAGCGATATGGTCTCAAATAGCTCATAATAGTTCTTTTTTGTAACGGTAATGTTTGCTGTGCATTCTAAGCCGATTTCTTTGGCTTTCGAAAAGTATTCTAACACATAATCTGCATTAGCAACTCCTGTATGCTCTTCAAATGATTGGTAGCCAGGAAGGCTCATGCTAAGATGAACATTCATTTCCTTGAAGAATTTGAGTTGTTCTTCATTCATGAGTTTTCCATTGGAGATGAGTATGATTGGATAATTCATCTTCCTTTGGTTGCCAATCATTCGGATGTGTCCGATGATTTCATGAAGATCATCTCTTAGCAATGCTTCTCCGCCAGACAAAGAGAAAGTCTTTACCCCATAGTCATATAGTTTTTCTATTACCCATTTCCATTGAGTGGTGGATAGTTCCTTTCCTAATGGATATGAAGAGTTAGGCGCATACCAAGGGCATGAGCAAAACAAGCAATGGTGATTGCATTTATATGTCAATTCCAAAGCAACAGACTTTGGAAGAATGGGTATGCTATTCTTCATTGCTATCATTTTCGTTTATTTCTATTCCCGTCATTCTCTTGATAGGGTCTTGTTCATCCATGATGCTATGGTAGCGGTCATAACTATCTTCAAAATAAGACTCTCCTTTTAAGAATGCCAATACGGCTTGATAGTCATAAAGTGATTCCATATCAGTTATAGCTTGATGATAGTCCTTGTCGCTTTTTGTCTTGAAGCAGAAAAGATGGTACGCATTTTCCTCACAGATATCATCTTCGGAAGTAAATGGTAAATCGAAAAACTCTGCTTCTTCCTTCGCTTCTAGGGCGCATGAACCACATATTACTTCAAGAGACGCATCATATCCCAAATCTTTTATCTCTTTGATGATGGAGTTGAACATTTCTTCATCACTGTGGAAAGCTTGATAGGTCAATGGACGATGGCAATGTTGGCATATTGTGGAAAAACTATCTATCATCGAAGGTTCATAGCACATGGCTCCCATGTGATTTGCCAGATACGTTGGCAGCTTTTGAGCAGCTAGTTCCTTTAGCTGCTCAATAAGCTCTTCTCTGTTAAGTGAATGTTTCATATTCCTGTTACTTTTTTCTCTTGATAGGAGAGAGGTTAAACAATAATTTATCTATGTCTTCTGCTGGCATGTCTTTGAAGAACTCTAGAAGTTCCTCTTGTCTGGGCTGTCCCATGGTTAGACGGTAGAGGCGTAATACAGACTTCATGTGTCTGTATCTATCATAGTCCATGCTCAGTGGATAGAGTGGTACAATAGATTCGATATACTCTCTGTCAGTTTCAGCTATGCTTTTTAGCATATCTTGTGGAATCGACCAATAGGGAACTAGCTCGCAGAAGCCCTTATCTTTTGCTTCGGTTCTTGCCAAATCAAACATCTCATTCCAGGTATATGTCTCAGGGTGGAACTTGGCTACGTTTCGTCTTACAAACAAACTCTTGTATCGATCTATTCTTCCTTCTCTCTGCTCCATGTCTTGTGGATTGGATGAGATGTTCCAGTGCATGATTTTACGGCAATACCAATGGAAGTCAAGACCTTCTTGTCCTACGCTTGTTGAGGCTAAGACGAATGGACGAAAAGGAGAGTTGAATGCCAAACGAACATCATTTGCCCTGTTGGTGGCTTGATCTGTCATTCTAATGTTGCCATAAGGCATAGCGTAATGAGTGCGGATTCTCCATTTCTTTTTCTTCTCTTTGCCAAATGACTCGGTAGTATCAATCTCTTGATAGTTTCGATCGATGAACGATTCTATCATTCTTTTCTGAATCTTTTCTACATTTCGCTTACCATTACTTCTTTCATCTATCATGTAGGCGAACTCATCCAATACGGCTTGCAGATTGCCCATCACGCAATAATCGATGACTTGCTTGAAGTAGGTTTGAACGCTCTTCTTGTTGTAGAGTATGTCTATGACGGCTGCATTGTATCTACGGTTGAAGATATTATTGCAGAATTTTGTTGCTGCTTCTTGGGCTAAGTCTTTGTTGCCCAATAGACGATAAAAGCAAATACCAGGTGAACCTATAGCCATATTGACCAAAGTGTCCAAACCATCTTCTGATATTAGGATTTTCTCTTCTGTATTGGAATCTAAGAGTTTGATAGCTTCCAAAAGAAACTTTGCTGTGGTAGGTTGCTCCACTAAGGTGAATCTACTTGTATTCTTGAAGTTCTCCTTTATGCCAGCTTTTATTTCTTTGAGGTCGTTTCCAAGGTAGGCTTTTGGGTTATAGGCATCTTTCAAGAAATCTGAACAGCAAGTTACCAGTTCCAAGCTTTCTCTACGTAATCTTCCAGTTCCTGCTTTTTCCCCTTCTTGTTTGTCGAGTGCATCTTTTTCTGAATTTTCTTTAGTATTTGTATATGTTGCAGAGGGAAAAGCATGGCTGATGCTCCTTTGCTCTATGGCATAGGAAATCATGCAAGCAATCATACGTGGTACCATTTCCCATGCGGAAAAGACTAAGACCTTGGAAAAGTCGTGATTCTTGGCAAACACATTGCTGGCTGGTATCTTATAGTATGGATGAGAAGCTGGAATCCAAAATAATTGCTCTCCATGTTTCTCTCCTTTCTCACCAAATAGAATATTGCTCAGCTTATCCAATTTGGCATTGCAAGAAGGAATCCTTTCATATGTATTGATATTCTTCTTTTTAATCAAATATTGTTGTTTTTGTTTAATTTTCCATGGGTGCTCTGTGTATGCTTTTGCTAGCTTCTCCTTAAGTTTATATTTGTCCATGAAGGATAATAAGTAAGGAGAAGACTTGGCGTATTCCATCGGCAAGGTCTTTACGCCGAATCTTCCTTCGCTCATTTTGTTGCATTCATCAAGAACTTCTTGCATCTGGCAATAAGACGCAATATCTCCTGTACTGATTTTCAGATAGGTGTCGTCTTGGGAGGAATTGCGATAACGCTCAGTTCTGCTCATAGCTTCATACATGGTATCTTCTGCAATGTTCTTTTTTGCAATGAGTATGTCTAAGTTATCCGATGAGATGTGACACAATTCTTTTGAGTAATCATGCCAAACCTGTTGGAATACAATATCCTCTCTGCCGTCAAACAAAAAGTCTGCTAACTTGTTGAAGTCTTGATATTGCTCATCAATCTTGTTCTCGTTCAGTTCCTCTAATGTGGTGAAGGGCTTGTAAGGTGTCGCAGAAACCAACAGAATGAATGGACCATCCTCTTTTCCAAAGAATGTACGTGTCAACATTGCCTCTTCACTGTTTCCTTCCAAGTCAAGAAGTGAACTAAAACGTTGGAACTCATCCATAATCACCAAGTCTGGATTAAGCTCTTTCATGCTAATTTTGCAGAAGATGATTCTGAATAAAGTGATGGCTTTATTGGTTGTATTGTAGTCATTTAGCGCAATGGCTTTAAGAAGTAAATCCTTCGCTTCTTGATAGCAATCATCATTCACCACCTCTTTGCAGATGTTTTCTCTGTATCCAGTGCATACATTTTCTTTGATATCTTTTTCATATTTGTCGATAATATCTGTCCAATTATCTCCATTCGCACCGTAAATATTCAGACGGTTTTTAAGAGCAGTCTTATGATCTTTGAAGTCATCAAGATGGCTCAAGATGGCAAACATCAATGCACGTTCATTCATATTGCCAGCTGATGTCTGGAGATTAAAAGATGTGCCAGGGGTGAGAGGAATCAATATTCTTGGTTTGCTCTTCTTGGATTTTTGAAGTTCTTTTACCTTTTTAGCTACTATGAAATGCTGCATAGACAGTCTGCTTTCGTCTATGTTCATGACATCTTCTATTCCCAAGTTTTCTGTGTTTTGTTTGACAATGTTGGCGTTGGAGCAGATATATACTACACGATAGGTATTGTCATCCCATATACCATATTCGTCGCTCAGTTCTCCAACGGCCTGGATAACACCTTTGGACACGATAGTCTTACCCAGTCCAACTTCGTCAGAAAGCAGAACTCGGCGTTGCTTCTTGCTTTTGAAAATGTTAACGATATGTTCTACTGTTGCCTTTTGAAAATCCTTTAATTTCTTTTCCATCATTATTTCTGTTTTATGGCTTCCTTAAAAGTTTTGAAGACCTCAAGAAATTCTTGGGTGTATTCTTCTTTGCCGATTTTTCTGATGCCTTCCTCTATCTCTATGAACTTTTGGGGATTGCTACTAGCAGCTTTCAGCAGTTGCTCATAAATGTTGAGTGAGAGAGGCATGGAATCTTTATTATTGCCGTGCTGAGCAATCAGCTTCATGCTTTGTTCTGTATCAAACAGATATTCGTCTATGTCATCGGTCAGTATAAATGACAAGTAACGGAGAAACTTCTCCTTGCTATCCACAATCGATTTATATATGGCAATGTCTCTTTCTTCGTATGGGATGCCTTCTGTCGGAATCTTGATGACTTTGTCCATATTCTGTCCATTGGTGTCTTGTATTGAGATAATATAGAAGTCTGACAACTGAGCCAATGTTAAGTTGGAGAGTATGGCTTCATTTTCGAAATCCACTTTGTAGCCTGCTGCTTGCATTGGGGCAATCTGTATTCGATACTTGTTGTCGTGATGTTCAGTCTTGATGATAACATCGTAGTTGCCATTGACATTGGCGTGGCATTGTGCTGAGAAATCTTCGGTGATATATTTTCGTACAAAGGCTTCTAGCTCTGATATCTCATGAGCTTCTTCTGATTCTGGAGGAAAGTTGACGGTCTCGAATATTTTACTTTCTTCGTCTCTTGCATCCATTTGTAGAAACTCTTTTCTGAAAGTGTCAAACACAAGATGCTTGCCATATTTGTATTGCAGTCGGATGATGAATTCAGAGTTTACATGGAATGCTGCGGGTGTCGCATTGGCTGATCCGATGAATAGGAAATTGCCGTATTCACCTTTAGGGTTGCATACTAGATATGTCTTTGCATGAAGGTCAGTTGGCATGATGTCGTTATGTGTCATCCCATCCTTCATCACGTAGATTTTATGGTTTTCTCTACTGAACAGGTCATATATGTCTTTAGATACATATCCAGATGTAGTAACGAGAATGTGTCTGTTTTTTACATTCTTGTCTAACTCTTGTAGAGTATTTATGCCTATAAATGGAGAGATGGTCATTTGCTCTGTTCCTTGCCATGATTCGGGGTACCTAATGTCTTTGTTCAGGTTTTGTCCAAAGAGCATCGGGATAAATTCATATCCATCCTTTTCAAATAAATCAGTGTCTATCTCAAAATGGTTGACTTTCCTTATGGATTCAATGACCATTTTTATCTTTTTCTTCTTGTCTTTGATGATGTGCTGGTTGTAGGAAGAGCCATGTCCCATTAAGGTGTTTAATGAAGTCAGAAAGTCGATAAGAGGTTCATGTTTCTTATTGTCTATGGTTTGTTTTCCAATCTTACCTGTGAGACAGACAGTCATGTCAAGGTTATTGTCAAGAGTAAGGTTTCTGCTCATGACGATAACTTTGATTTGCTGTTCGTTCTTGTTGCTTCTGTTGGTCTCTTTGATGATCCATACCTTTGGATGAAAGTTGGAGAGAGGTTTTTGAGGGTTTTGCACTTCATACATGCAATTATCCATGAGGGATAGATAAGGTTGGTTGTTTAAAGGAAGGTGTATTCCTCCTTTGTTGCAAAACAACACAAAGTTGTCTGTGCTTCTTCTGATTCCCTCTAATAGGCAAATGGGGGATTGAACAGCTGATTCGTTGTTGCTACTTAGCAAACCTAATGCCATTGGGATGATAAGCAATGCTTGTGGATTAACGCTATAGGTTGTACCTATGGCGAAGTCCACATCATAGCCTGGTGAGACCAGCATCTCGCCATAAGTATAATTATTGAGTTGTTCTTTTGCCATTTGATAGTCCTTTCTTTATTTCTGTGATGATGTTATATACTGTTCCCCAACGATAATCGAAGAAATAGGCTTCTATTCTGTCGATTCCCTTATATTTGTTTGGATTCGCCAATTTACTTCTTGATGAACCTTTTGTTTGTTTTTCCCGATTAACAATGATTTCTTGCAATCGGCTGAAGTTTTCATCTGAAGGGTTGTTTATCAATGAGCAAGCTTCTTTGCAAAATTTGATGGATCCATTGTCTTGCAGGGTATAGCCAACGAAATCTAATGCTTGGAAGATGTTTTCTTCGCTAATGTCTGATTTCCATTCTTCTTTCAACTGTTCGTAACGTTCAAATTCTTTTTCAGCTTCTTCGGTTCTATCTGTTCTTGTATAAAACACATAGTTATAGACTAACCGAAGAAGATACTGAAACTTCGAAATTCTTGCGGATAGCGTATAAATCATAAAATGCTCATCGGTCATGTATTTTTTCCATTGGTCTCCAAGGTCGAAATATGACTTCTGGGCAAGTCCAATAGGGTAGTCGTCACGAAGGATAGTAGCCAAAAATGAATCTTTGGCTATTTGTGAGGCTATTATCTTGTCTTTGATAAACTTTGCTTCGTCAAATGTCAAGTCTATATTGATTGGAGTGTAGCCATCAAATGTATATGATAATCCACCGCCATCAAATAGTTGATAATTGCCCGATAACTGATTAGCGTCTCCCATTTCTTTTTCTTCATCTTGGGAAATGTATTTCTTGGGTTGTTTGTGGATAGTCTTGCTTCTTTCGTAAATAAGACTATAGATGTTGCTGTTTGTCAATATCATCCCATAAGAGACAAGTGCGCCATAATAGATGTAAACTGGGTCGTACTTTACGTATTTACTATTCTCGGTTTCTGCTGTATCGATTACGCTACTTCCTGTTATACCCCAGTTGTTGGCTGGTTCTGTACCTCGTAAAAGTTGGCGTGTTAGCATAATTTCCAGATTCAACACTTTGGCTCTGACTTCATTTGCGCTTTTGTATGTGCCTTTCTCTGCTTCCAAAAACAAGGAAGGGAGTATGGCATAGTATTTCGCTCTATTATGTAATGTGGAGATTCCTGGAAACAGCTTGTTTGAAAATGCATCGCGAATGCGTCCCAGACCAAGCTCGTCAATTGCTTGATGCTCTTGGATGGCTTGTATAACTTGATGCATTTTCAGTTGTTCCTCGGAACTGAAGTTTATGAATCCTAATTTCATTCTAATTTCCTTTTTTGTTTTGACATGGTTACTAACATAGTTGCTATAGCTCTGTTACTAGCTCTGTTACGATTTTACGAAAAGTAACAGAGCTTGAAATGCCTGACTCTGTCGTTGACTCTGTCGTTCAGTACTAAAAAGCGACAGAGTCGTATTGTTTATATTGTCTCCAAGAACAACAAACCCTTTTTGGTCGTTCTGTATTGCTGCTTAGGACTTGTCGGCTTGTCTGGTACCGTAAGTTCCAGATAATCATGAAGTAACAGCGGCTCGATGAATGTCTTGAAGTTCTTTGATTGATAAGTAACACCGAGTAGCTCGAATATATCTTTTCTGAATTTCGGGTCTTTGCAAAATTTGAGAATGGATACAACTTTGTCTGTAGCATCTATGTATGTATCTTCTTCAGCTCTGTTACTAGCTCTGTTACTAGCTCTGTTACTAGCTCTGTTACTAGCTCTGTCACTAGCTCTGTCACTATCCAGCCAAAAAGTGACAGTGCTGGTACAAATATCACTCTCAAAAGTTACGTCATTGCCTGTGATTTCTTTCCACTCATTCATCATGTCAAAACCATAACCGATAGTCTCAGATAGATTTACCAGCCTGAATATCTTGGCGATAATCGGGTTGCGAGGATTGGAATAGAGATGGTTGCCCAGTTGGGATATAGGCACAGGATAGCCACCAGCATTGAAGAACTCGACTCTGTCGGTATAGATATGAATGCAGGAGTGAATGGTGCTGAATGGATCGAAGTGAGAGAGCATATTGACTAATGCTTCTCGCAAAATCTTAAACTGCGAGCGATCTTCCACATTGAATCCCTCGTCGTTCATCATGAATGGAGTATCCACGATGAGGCGCAGTCTCCTAATCATAATCTGAAAATACTCCCAAAGGTTCTCTTGCTCTGGGATGCGATAGGTATAGCGAGTTCGTGCTTCTCTCACGCTTCTGCCAGGAATCTCCACCAAGTCCATCCAAAACGTAGGGACATAGCGGCGAACCCATTCTTCTTTGCCAAAGCACATCAAGCCGCCATAATTCAGATGTCCCTCATTATCGGCGATGCCGATGCGCTTGCAGAAGTCGGCGATGTCATTGCCTATCAGATTAGGTCGAGGACTGTATAGCTTGAAGTAATTGCGATAGTCGCGAATGGTATCCTCGTTGAGCATGGAGAGATTGGAGTCTAAGAGTATCTGCTCAGACTTGATGCCGAATGATTGGTTATGAAACATGGCGGTTATCTCACCATTGGTTGCTCGCTGGTCTCCACTGCCAAATCGGATGAATGTATTCTGTGGATTGTTATAGTAGATGGGCTTGTGGGGTGATGAGGCGATATGAAATGCCAAAACCTTATGTCCATCTATATGATAGAGCATGCTCTTGGCATCGACTGGCTCATTGAACTTTTGGGAACGCAAGGTGCCCAAGAAGTCTTGTTCCAACTTCTCTGCATTGGCAACTCCAGAGATTTCAAACTTCTTGCCATTCTGCTTCACTCCAAGCACTATCCATCCGCCGGAAGTGTTGGCGAATGCACTTACGGTTTCCCATATATTCTTAGGGAGTTCGCTCTTGGCCTCCTTAGCCTCGAAGTCCTCCCATTCGATGTCGTTGATTCTGTCTATCAGCTCTTCCATTGTCATAATAATGATGATTAAATTGAAATATAGAATTTCTTCCTCCCTTCACTTCAAGAAATAGATAGGAGCATGCTGGGTGCCTTCCTTCTCCATGATGCCTTTCTCGCAGAAATGGTTGAGCCACTTCTGTGCCATGTAAGGAGTCAAGCCAAAGAGGATGCGCAGGATGCGAGTGGTGATATAGCGGTTCTCTTGGAGATACTCCTTGATTTTCGCCAATAGCTTTTCCTCAGAGTATTTTGTGGATTGGTTGGAATAGCGGGAGCGGACGAAATGGACGTTGCGCTGTACTTCCTCCATTAGCTTACCTTCTGGTCGGAAGTTGATGCCGGTGATGCGTACTTCCTTGCCCGTAATCTTCTTGTCTGGATTTTCCTCAGGCATCTCTAGGCTAGCCGACATGGAGAAGTAGCCTATCTCTGGGATATAAAAGCGGCGTCCCATGGAGAATTCTTCCACCAAAAGGTCGTGAAGCTCTGCCAGCACCGCAGCCACATCTCCCTTGGTGAGTGAGCAGCGGTTCTGGATTTTCTCTTGC
>ERZ791632.391-NODE-391-length-11739-cov-5.557_pt1:5000-11739 | contig 11739 bp, 9 predicted proteins | sample MGYA00510263_ERZ791632 | MGnify/ENA primary metagenome ERZ791632 (study PRJEB30046, sample SAMN00715181) | human gut metagenome | study: EMG produced TPA metagenomics assembly of the A metagenome-wide association study of gut microbiota in type 2... | reverse complement strand
ATTTTGTAAAATTTATTCAAACACGGAATTTCTTTAGACGAGGCGCGCTTTAGCCGCTTTATCTATTATTTATTTCTGTAAATAATAGCTTCTCTTTCAGGGCCGTTTGATACCATTGTGATAGGATAGCCGATTTCTTTTTCAATGAATTCTACATAATCCTTTGTTTCCTGAGGAAGTTCATCATAATTCTTAATTCCTCTGATATCACAATGCCAGCCTTTCATTGTTGTAAATACAGGCTTGCACTTTTTAAGTGTCGGGGTAGTAGGGAAGTCTTTAATGATTTTACCGTCAACTTCATAGCTGGTGCAAACTTTAATTTCTTCAAGGTATGAAAGGCAGTCAAGTGCAGTCATTACAACTTGGGTAGCACCCTGGCATTCAACACCGTAGCGTGTAGCTACGCAGTCAAACCAACCGACTCTTCTCGGTCTGCCTGTTGTAGCACCGAATTCGCCCTTGTCACCGCCGTGAATACGAAGCTCCTGTGCTTCATCTTCATCAAGGATTTCTGATATAAATTCACCTGCGCCTACTGCTGATGAATATGCTTTTGTAACAACAACAATATCCTCAATTGAATGTGGAGGAAGGCCTGCGCCCACAGCACCGTAACCTGCAAGGGTTGAAGATGAGGTTACCATTGGGTAAATGCCGAAGTCAGGGTCTTTAAGTGTGCCGAGCTGACCTTCAAGAAGAATGTTCTTTCCCTCTTTAAGTGCATTTTGAAGATATGTGTGTGTATCGCAAACATAAGGTGCGATTTTTTCCCTGTATTCAAGGCAGGTTTTGAAAAGTTCGTCTTCATCAAGAAGTGGCTTGTTATATACATATTTTATAGTAAGATTTTTGAGTGTGCAGATATTTTTAAGCTTTGCTTTGAGTGTTTCATCATCAAAAAGCTCATTTACCTGAATGCCGATTTTAGCATACTTATCACTAAAGAAAGGTGCAATACCGCTCTTTGTTGAACCAAATGCATTTTTGCCGAGCCTTTCTTCTTCATATTCATCAAGTAAAATATGATATGGCATAAGGATTTGTGCCCTTTCGCTTACTAAAAGCTTAGGGTTAAGTCCGGCTTTCTTAACATCATCGAGCTCTTTGCAAAACTTGTTAATATCAAGTGCAACACCGTTGCCGATAATGCAAGTGGTGTGGTCATAGCATACGCCTGACGGCATAAGGTGGAATGCGAACCTTCCGTGTTCGTTTATAATTGTGTGGCCTGCATTTGCACCGCCTTGAAAGCGAATTACAATATCACTTTGGCCTGCAAATAAATCGGTGATTTTGCCTTTACCTTCGTCGCCCCAGTTAGCTCCGACAATAGCTCTTACCATTTTAAAAATCTCCTATTTTTAATTATTAGAATTCAAACATTAAGGGCACAGTGATGGATTGTTCACTACGCCCTTGATTTATTATATAATAGGTATACTGTAAAGTCAACTTATTTTTGAATTTTGCCGCCTTTGTTGCCTGCGTACTTTACTTTTGTAATCTTGATTTTGCCGACTTTTTTGGTGAGGTAAATACCCTTTTTCTTATTTTTCTGAATTTTCACACCGTTTATTGAGCCTTTTGCTTTGTTTGTGTAATAAATTCCGTTGCCTCTGTTTTTGGATACAGTGCCTTTCTTAATATTTGTTGTTGAAGAAAGGGTGGAGTAAATACCGTCTTTCTTATTGTTTGATACAGTGCATTTGTTAATAGTTGCTTTTGATTTTTTAAAAATGTAAATTCCGTTTTGTCCGCTTTTGCTGATTTTTGCAGAATTTATTGTTACATTGTTTCCTTTTTGTACTGCGATGCCGCACTGCTTGTTTGACTGAATGGTATCCCCGCTTATTTTTGATTTTCCTTTACATTCGTTCACAAAAATTCCGTGTTTTTTATTACCGGTAATGCGGTTTTTATTAGTTGTCATTGTGGAATTTTTATAGCAGAAAATACCGTTTTCTTTATTGCCGGAAATGGTATTTGCAGATATGCTTGCTGATGATGAAGTAAGGTTGATACCGTGCTTTTTTGCACCGGTCAATGTATTGCTTGCAATATTTACACCTTTTGATTTATCAAGAATAATTACATTTTGAACATACGGTATGTTGTTTGCGTTAATTGTGTTTGCATTGATTGTGGCATTTGTTGAGTTTTCAAGCCTTAAGCCGAATACATTATCTTTGGTGCTGTAAGCAGAATTGTTGAAAAGAACTGTGTTTTGCGAAACATTTATATTCTTTGTTCCTACAAGCCAAATTGCATTTGCGCCTCTGCTTATTGTAATGTTGTTTGAGGATACATTTACATTTTGTGCGCTGTAATCACCTGCAAGTACAATACCGTCATTTGCTGTTAAGTTTTCACCGTAAAGCCTGATTCCGTAAGGAAATTGCTTTGATGATGTATCTGCTGTGTCAACAACGGTTATGGTGTTGCCGCAAATTGATGAAGCGGTGTCAATTGTAGGTGCATATGATTTGCCCTGGCAAGTGTATGTGTTTGGCCTGCTGCCGTCACTGTTTTTAGGGTTTATTGTTTTGTAGTAAATACCCGAGCCGCAGTTATTTATAACATTATTGTTGATATTAACATTTAAAAATGCAGATGAAAGAATTGCATATCCCGCAATATTGTTAAATGTGTTGTTTGATATATTGATGTTTGACATATATTTGCCGGAAAATACACTGTGTGAACCTACACCGCGGTTTACATTATTAAATGTATTGCCGGTGATGTTGATATTTGTATTCATAGTTCCATCATATGCTTTTGGATAATCTTTGTAGTTTGGAAAATGCTCTTTATCAAGAATATCAAGCTGGATGGCTTCCATATTGTCGCCCTTTTTGTTGCCGTGGCCTGTAAAAGTACAGTTTGTAACATTGATATTGTCACATCCGGCAAAGGTGAGGTGATGCCCGTCTGAGCAGTCTTTAAATGTAGCACCGTTTATTGCTACATTGCTTGCGTGTGCAAAGCTTAATATACTTCCGTCGGTTTTGTTTGCATCAAATGTGCCGCCGTTAATTGTAATGTTTTTATAGTAGCTGTTGCCGGTAGGGGCGTCTTGGTTTTGCCCAATTGCAAGAAGCGTGCTGTTTTGATAATTTTTAATAAAAGTTGCGCCTGCACAGTTAAAAGTTGTGTTTGAATAAATTACAAGCCTTTCGCTTAAATTGTATGTTCCGGTGACGGTAACGGTTAACGGGGTTGAGGAATTATGCTTATTTTTATCAAGCTCTTCCTGAATTGCCTGCGCGCTTGAATAATTGTTTGCAAGTGCTACCGTGCCGAAACCAAGGCACGCTGTTACAATTATAATCAGCGATAATGTGATTGATAAAACTTTTTTCATAATATTAACTCCTTTTAATTTATTATATATTATTATAACATAGGTGTTTTAATGTTGTAAATATAAAAATTCTATGATATTATATAACAAAAGATTATTTACAGAGGTATAAATATGAAGATTTATAATGTAATGCAATACGGTGCAAAGGGTGACGGAAAAACAAATGACGCTTTTTCAATCCAGCACGCTATTGATGATTGTGCAAAAAACGGCGGCGGTCAGGTTGTATTGCCGAGCGGATATACTTTTTATTCCGATTCCATAAGGCTTAAAAAGAATGTTGATTTTCATATTCAAAAGGGCGCAACTATTAAAGCCACAAGTAATATTGACGGATATATCAGGCCTAATAAGCTTATTAACGACCCTAAAACTGCTCTTATCGGCAACCCTGTAACAGGCAAGCCGAGCTTCGTTTTTATCTATGCTTATGAAGCAGACGGTTGCTCAATTTCAGGTGAGGGTACGATTGACGCTAACGGCCACGCATTCGTTGCGCGTAAAGATCAATATTATGTAACAGGTGATTTTTATCCTCGCCCGACGGTAATGTATGTTGAAAAAAGTAACCATATTTCATTTAGGGATTTCACTGTTATTGACGCACCTTTCTGGACTCTTCATCCGGCAGGCTGTGATGATGTACTTATTGATAAAATCAGAATTTTAAATGACCTTGATGTAGCAAACAGTGACGGTATTGACCCTGACCACTGCTCAAATGTCAGAATTCTCGGCTGCCATGTAACTTGCGCAGATGATTGCATTTGCCTTAAAGCTTCTAAAGGTAACAGCGAATATGGCCCGTGCGAAAATATAATTATTGACGGATGCACACTTATTTCCACTTCTGCCGCAATTAAAATCGGCACAGAGGGTGTAGGAGATTTTAAAAATGTAATTGTGTCAAACTGTATAATCAGCCGCTCTAACAGGGGACTTTCAATTCAAATTCGTGACGGTGGCTCGGTTGAAAATGTAAGCTATTCCAATATTATTATTGAAACAAGGCGTTTTTGCCCTGATTGGTGGGGTACTGCCGAACCTATTGTTATCACAACTTTTAATCGTGATGAAAATACAAAGAGCGGTACAATTAAAAATGTAAGATTTTTCAATGTTACAGCCAAGGGTGAAAATGGTGTTCTTATCCACGGTAATGATGAAAATATTATTGAAGATATAACTTTTGAAAATTGCAAAATTGAACTTACCAAAACAAGCAAATGGCAGTGTGGCCTTTATGATTTGCGCCCTTGCCTTGATTACGGTGTTGAAAGCTATGATAACTCCGCATTCTTTATCCGCTATGCTAAAGATGTAACTATCAGAAAGACAAAAACACGCTGGGGTAATCTTTGCGATAATTATAAATATGCAATTGACGCTAAAAATGTAGAAAATCTGTTACTTTCGGATTTTGACGGTCACAGTGTTGATAAAAGTATGGATGATTATAAGCTTGATAATGTAAGTCTTATTAAATAATAAATTTAAGTGGGGTATAATTATGGTAGAATTAAGAGGATTTAAAGTAAACAGCCTTGAAGTTGAAAACAGAGCAGTTCCGGGAACTGAACTTAAACTTCAAAATCAGGTTAAGTATAATGTGAATTATATGGATGGCGAAAAGAAGTGTATCGGCCTTTTGGAACTTCGTGTGCTTGATGCCGATCATCAACCGTTTAATGTTAAAATTGATGCAGTTGCCGAATTTTCATACGATGAGGCTGATGAAAAGCCGGAAATTCACACCGCTTCTTTTGACCAGCTGTTTCCTTTTATAAGAGAAATTATACATAATGTAACGGGATATACCGGTATGCCCGGCCTTCTTATTCCTATTATTAAGCTTAATAAGGATACTGTTAAGGTCGGCGGACCGTCAGGTGAAAATTCGCCGTTAAATTAAAATGTGCAAAGAAAAAAGCAGGCTCGTTGAGCCTGCTTTTTAATGTTATTCTTATTAGTTAAAATTAAGCGTTAACCTTTTTTGCAAGGTTGCTCTTCTTTCTTGCTGCACAGTTCTTGTGGATGAGGTTGTTAGCAGCAGCCTTGTCAATCTTCTTAACTGCGTCTTTAACAAGTGCGTCCTTATCAGCTGCGTTTGTTTCAATAGCAACATTGGCCTTTTTGATAGCTGTCTTAAGTGCTGAATTAGCAGCCTTGTTAGCAGCAGCCTTCTTTGCGTTAACCTTAACTCTCTTCTTTGCTGACTTAATGTTTGGCATCTTTTTCACTCCTTTAATATCGTGATGTGTATATACGGGAATACTATTCCCTTGTGTTCTAATGCTTAAACATATTATCACAAAGTTTTTAAAATTGCAAGTATTTTTTTACTTTTGGGCATACTTTTATTAAAAAAACTTTGATTTTAGGTGATTTTTATGGAAATTCGCACTGATTTAGCGGTTGAATCATATGAAAACGGCGGCAAAACTCTTATTGACGGTGTTAAGGTTGAAGAAAATGAAAATGTAACCGTTGTATCTGTGCTTAATAATAACGGAGCGGCGGCACTCGGCAAACCCATTGGCAAATACATTACTTATTGTGCCGACACTTCGCTTGATGATACACAGATTTTTGACGGCAGGCTTGATGATTTATCAAAAATATTATCCTCCCTTTTACCTTCGGGCGTTAACAGCGTTCTTGTAGCCGGGCTTGGCAATAGCGATATTACGGCAGATGCACTCGGCCCAAAGGCAGTTAATTATGTTCTTGCCACCCGCCATATTATAAATGATTTAAGTGAAAATAATGATTATTTTTCTCAATTTTTCAATGTATCATCTATTTCAACCGGTGTGCTTGGTGATACGGGGATTGAATCTGCCGAAATCATAAAAGGTGTGGCAAATCAAATAAATCCCGATTGTGTAATAGTAGTTGATGCACTTTCGGCTTCATCTTCTTCCCGCTTGGGCACTACCGTTCAGCTTTCGGATGTCGGCATTGCTCCCGGTTCGGGTGTCGGAAATCACAGATATGAAATATCAAAGCAAACCTTGGGCGTTCCTGTTATTTCAATCGGTATACCCACTGTTGTATCAACTTCCGTAATTTGCGGCAATGATGATTCATCTGCAATGTTTGTAACTCCCCGTGAAATTGACAGAATAATTGAGCATGGTGCAAAGCTTATCGGTATGACTGTAAATATGTGCCTTCAAAAAAATATTGACGCAAAAGATTTATTTTCTTTGGTCGGGTGATATATTTCACTTTTTTTCGCCATATATATTAGGTATAAAATAATATATATTATTGGTGAAGATATGAAAAAGGAAATATATACTTTGATAATTAAATCCGTATTGGCTATTTGTATAACTGCCGTTACGATAACCATTCTGCCTAAAA
>ERZ791632.390-NODE-390-length-11816-cov-42.448_pt1 | contig 11816 bp, 6 predicted proteins | sample MGYA00510263_ERZ791632 | MGnify/ENA primary metagenome ERZ791632 (study PRJEB30046, sample SAMN00715181) | human gut metagenome | study: EMG produced TPA metagenomics assembly of the A metagenome-wide association study of gut microbiota in type 2... | reverse complement strand
TCTTGATGTCCCATAATTTCTTTTTTATAGCTTTTCTTCTGCAAAGATACGACTTTTCCTCGTAACTTCCAAGGTTTTAGGGAAAAAATACTTGAAAAGGATGGGGAGAAAGAAAAAAATAGGCGACTCCCGGAATTGAGAGCCGCCTATAATGTATTATTAAAATAAATGTTTATTCTGCAACAGCAATGATAGCATACTCGAGAGTAATATCATTGAAGAAGATGCGGTATTTGCCAGCAGCAATCTTAATATCCTTACTGCCTCCGCTTGTAATCAACTTACCAGTTGAAGAGAATTCCTGACCCTCTGCAAAGCCCCAGTTGGCTGCATCGTCCCACTTATGGTTAGCACGGATCTTGAAGCTACCTTCAGGGAAGGTTTTTTCAATAAACCAGTTGTGAGGAGTAACCTCTGTCATGTCAACATCATTGTCCCAATCGCCACCAACACCGATAAGACCAACTTTCTCGTATGCTGTAGGATTCTGGTTCTCGAGCTTTGTCCATTTGTAAGTCATGGTTGAGAAATCAGCCTTAAAGGTATAGAATGCACCTGGTTCTGGGCAAACGATAGCACCGCTTCCAGCAATCTTGCCTTCTACAGAATTGTCGCCATCGTCCTTTGCACCATAAGCATTGGCCCAAACGCCAAAGTCGCTACCCAACCAAATCTTCAGGTTTGCATCATCTTTCCATTGGGTTGTATAGCTCTGAACCATAGGAGTCTCAGCATACATGAGACAGGTCTTGTTTTCAGGTGACCAGCCCTGCAATTTACCAACAAGGTAGTATTCTGGAGCAATCTGCTTGATGGTATAAGTGTAGTCCATCATGTTGATTGTCATCTGATACATACCTGCCTTGGCAATCTTACCAGCGCCAGCCTTATTACCCTTAGAGTTGGTAGTAAGAAGTTTACCGCTCATAGCGTTATCTCCATCTTGTTCAATACCAACAACACCCTTAGGAGCATTTTCTACAGCCCAAATGTTACCAGCATCTACATTTCCCTGTGGAATTATCTTCCAGCATTGCTCATCCTTTGTTGTAGTAAACATAAGGGTGAATACAGGGTCCTCATAAACGTCTGCATCAGAGTGAGCAAATTTCAAATTGGTGTCCAATTTCCATTCAGTCAAGTCACCTACGAGATAGTAAGCTGCATCGATGAACGGAGCCTCAGGAATAGCCTTTACCTGGAATTTTGCAGATGTAGCCATCTTTGCGGCTGTTGAACCATTGCTTAGCCATGCGTCAAGAGTGGCATCAAGGTCGCGCTCTGTTGGGCGCTTGCCAAACTTACCTGTGATGTAATTTACCAAGTCAGCTTTTGCCATGTTACCATCAGCATCAATGTCGAATGACTGACCATCGAAATTAATCTTGAAACTAGGCGTGTAAGTATCTTTGGTAGAAGTAGGAGCAACAATGCTCGCTACTTTTACCTTATCTCCTGTAACATCTGCCAAGTTGATGACACCTTCTGGAGTAACGCTACCGTTTCCAAATGATACAGCTTCCTCCTCAGGATTGCTCTGTGGGTTACCCCAATCTGTGTAGTCCTCGGTACAAGATACCATAGACATCAGCAGGGTCATTCCCAATAATATTTTCTTAATCATAATTGTCTATACTTTAAGTGATTTACAATTTAACGATGCTGAATGCACCTGTGATGTCGTTGAATGAGATGACATACTTGCCTTCTGCCAAGCCGAGGTTAGAGTTACCACCTGTACCACATTTACCATACATGTTGATAGCGCCATCTTCTGCGCCATATCCCCAACTTGTACCCCAAGTAGAACCATCGTTAATCTTGAACTTGAACTGTACAGTCTCGCCAGCAGGAACTTCCATTACATAGTACCAAGCGTGATTCTCAACGCCCTCAGTGTTGTAAGGAAGCATTGGAGTATCTGCCCAATCGTTGAATGAGCCAGCAATCTGGATAGTACCATAATCCTTCACTGTACCCTCGTATTCTTTCATTGTAGCAGTATTGTCTGCAGTGTTAATTGTGATTGTGAAGTAACCTGCTTTTGGAGCTACGATGTGACCACTTTCGCCCTCAGTAGCACGATATACTATTGTGCCCGCAGTGTTGCCCTTGGAATTCATACTGTGAGTCCAATCGAAGTCTGACTGAATCTTGAAACCTGCTCCATCAACGTCTCCATTGTCCTTGTAATCACCCGTAATGAAGTAGTTGGTGTATTCTACCTCGCCTGCACCAGTCTTCTTGTCGTAAGAGTAGTTAGGCTTCAGGAACATAGGGAAAGCTTTTACGCCAATATCTTCCTTCTTATCGCCCCAATTGCCTCCGAACATGTTACCTACAAGATACCACATGATAGGAGTAGCATCCTTCAACTCAATATAGTAAGGATTTACGTTAAGCTTTACTGAGTTTGATGCGATAGGGTTCAGATGATTTGTGCCTTCCAGAATGAAAGCGTTCATACGAACGTACACCTCCTGCTCAGCAGGAACATTGTCTTCTTTCCATTTCAGAATCTTCACCAAAGCTTTGTCAACTTCTTCAGCAGAGGCTGAAATATCACATCTCTGTGTGGTATTGCTAAGAACAGCGTAGTCTGGCACCTTTTCGCCACTTTCGTCTGCCGCAGCTTCGTCAGTAGAAACTGTGAAAGAGTTAGTAGGAGAAACCTGTATCTCGTATGTTACATTGATTGGAGCATTGTCTGCTGTGTACTTAGGCTGTGACCATGTAAGGCCTAATTCTGTAGAATGCGCCAAGTCAATAGTAGAATTTACATATTCTGGAGTATTCAACTTGAACTCCGTAGGCTGAATCAGCGTTGGGTTTGAGTCGTTGTCATCCGAACATGATGCGAATAAGCTGATGATGCCGACAAGCAGAGCACCAATTATATATTTATTCTTCATATTGCGTTTTCTTTTATAATTCTATTATACTTTAGTTTTTGACCTCGTTATATCCATCAATCTGTGTCAAGTTCTTGTTAGAAAGAACCTCTGAAGATGGGAGAGGATATACATTATAGGTCTTGGCGAAGGTTGTACCATTAGCGCTACCACCCTTGAGTTCCCAATTGTATGTAGCCTGACTGCCACCAAACTGGTTGAAACGGATCAAATCGGTACGGCGGAGACCTTCGCAATACAACTCACGGGCACGCTCATCGAGCATATCGTTAAGAGTGTAAGAAGCATGAACTTCTGCATGAGCACGGTTGCGAAGAGCATCGATATACTTCTTTGCCTTAGCCGAGCTTTCACCATTGAGGTGCATCTCAGCCTCAGCTGCATTGAGGTAAGCCTCAGCTACACGGAAGAGGAAGAAGTCGGTATCTACACAGAAGTTATCATGAGGAGTACCATTGTTAGAATAGTTATTATTCCACTTTGTTGTTGCAATACCCTTGATGAATTTATCGTTATCAACAACTGACAATGTACGCTTGCCATCATCTGTACCAATACCCCAGAGTAGAGCACGGTCGTCAATATTCATAGCGCGAAGTTCTGATGTCTTCTTGCCGACAACAACGTTAGGATCAGTAAAGAACTTCTCTACGAATTCTGGACGAACACGCATACCTGACCATGTGTTGGCAGTAGTGGCAGCATCCTTATCTGTAACAGTCTGCATCGTAGCATCCCAAAGAGCTGCAACAAAGAACATCGAGCCACCCCATCCCTGAGTGATAGCACCATCTTGCATCAATGGAAGAAGAGCCTCGCAACTTGCACCATTAGAACCATTATCGCCCATGAAGAGTAAGTCGTATGGCTTGTAGCCATTGGCCTTTGCGTCATTAGACATCTTGCTGTCATCGAAGAGGGCATATGGTGAGTTGATAACCTTCTCGGCATATTCGAGAGCCTTGTTCCAATAAGGATTGTTCTGACCATCGTTATTGAGGTATGTACCAGCATTGAGGTACAGACGGCTTAAAAGCAACCAGCATGTGCCTTGGTCTACACGACCATAGTCAGGATCTGTATCTGTCTCTGGCTTTGCCTCCAACAGGTCTGGCTCTGCAGCAAGCAATTCGCTTTCTACCCAGTTGAACAAGAACTCACGACCTAACTGAAGAAGCTCAGCGCGAGTATATGTTTTGCCTTCCTCAAACTTTGAATTGTAAGAGTGTGCCTGGCGTGGTGTCTCTGCTGAAATCTTGTCTATGAATGTAGGATCTCCAAAGAAGTCGAGCATCAGTAAATAGCTGTAGGCACGAATGACGCGAACCTCTGCATACTTAGTTTTATCAGCCTTTGCTGCATCGAGACTTAAGAAATGGTTCTCATAAGAGATGTTTGACATCAGACGATAGTACAAATACTTCAAGGTTGCATTACCTGCATCGAACTTATTGTAGCTGATATCGGTGAGACCACCATCCGACCACCAACAGATAGCCTCATCTGTAGGAAGTTCGTTGAAGTTGAATATGTTACGGAGAAGAGTTGACTTACCGTTATCATCGATAGTGAAATCGGCAGTACCGTCATTACCTTCCATGATAAGACCAGCGTAGCACTTGCTGTACAAGCCTGTGATGTTAGGATCAGGGTCAACAGTTGGGTCAATGTTTCCCTTGTTCAAATCATCCATACAAGAGCACAAACTTGCAGAAAGCAGAAGAGCTGCAGCAGGGACGATTGTTTTGAATTTATTGAGTTTCATATTGAAATCTATTTTAAATTGTTAGAAGTTGAGGTTCAGACCGAGCAGGAATGTGCGGCAACGTGGATAGATGTTGTCATCCTTACCTGATGTTACTTCAGGGTCAATACCTTTATACTTTGTGATAGTAAACACGTTAGAGCATGAGGCGTAGATACGACCTGAGATACCCTTGTAGTTACCCATCTTCAATACTTTATCAAAATTATAGCCCAAAGTGATGTTATCGCACTTCAGGAAACTACCATTCTGAACGAAGTAGTCAGTAAGAGGATAGTTGTATGAAGTCCAGCCCAAATTTACAATATCCTTTGTGCTGTTTTTGTAATATCCCTTAGCACTACAAATCTCTTTCGTATTTATTGCACCCTCAGCGTATCCATTGTAGAGATAGTTTCCGAGGCTTGCACGGAAGTTACTTCCGAGGTCCCAGTTCTTGTATGCAATCTTGAAGCTGAAACCACCAGTCCAAGGAGCTACAATGTTCTTATAGAAGTATTTATCGTTCTCGTCAATAGAACCATCACCATTGCGGTCTACATAGCAACCCATGATTGGACGTCCGTTCTGATCGTATACCTGCTGGTAAACCAGGAATGAGTTGGCTGGCTTTCCTACCTTATGATAGGTGATTGCCTGATCCTGACCGACCTTCATACCTGCCTCCATCAAATCACGACCACCAGCAAGTTCGGTAATCTCGTTCTTGTTGTAAGCTGCGTTGACGCTAAGCTCTACGAACCAGTCTTTTGTCTGGATAGGACGACCGGTAATGGCAACCTCAAAACCCTTGTTCTCCAATGTACCTGCATTCATCAAGAGCGCATTGTCAAAGTTCTGACCTGCCGCGATGGTTGTTGTGCTGAGCAAGTCGGTTGTCTTGCGGTAGTAAGCATCAAAGTTGACTACCAATCTCTGATCGAACATACCATAATCGAGACCAAAGTTCCATGTGGTAGTTGTTTCCCAAGTCAGTTCATCATTGTATGCCAATGGGCGATACAGTAATCCTGGGTTGTTGTCCTTACCACCAATAGGATAGGTGTAGTGATTATCAGTACTCTTCTTATAGGTAGCTGTGTAATACTCTTTACCTGTATCCTGCTGACCAGTCTTACCCCAACCCAAACGAAGTTTCAAATCGCTGATAGCTTCAACATCTTTCAGAAAACTTTCTTCTTTAACGCGCCATGCGAAGGCTGCTGCAGGGAAGAAACCCCAACGGTGTCCGTCAGCAAAGCGGCTAGAACCATCGTAACGAGCTGTAAATGTAAGGAGGTAACGATCCAACAAAGAATAGTTAGCACGACCATACCAGCTCACAAGATAAGTCTGTCCCTTCCAGTAGAGTTCTTTAGAAGATTTAACTGTTCCTGCAAGAGGATTGCCTGCGTCGTCTTTTCCCTCATTTGTACTAGGATATCTTGATATGCTCCATTCGTTTCCCCAATATTTCATGTGGCTATATTCGTAACCAGCTGTGATGTCAAAATGGTTAGCCTTATTGAAATCCTTGGTATACTGAGCATAAGCTGTTGCTACGAGGTTATACTTTTTCTCTGTATTATCAGTAGTACCTCCATAGTAGTATCCGTATGTGGATTTAGGGTTGTTGCGAGTATACTCACCACCATCGCTATATTCACCAGCTAAGTTAGCATGCAAATGAAGATCCTCAAAACCATGAATCTTATAGTCTGCCTCTATGTTACCCAAAAGAATGTTTGCACTCTTGTGGAAGTTGTAATTTTCAACCTTTTCTACAGGGTTAGTAGGAGCATCGTCGTTACGGTTATATGGGAATGTTGGGTCATATGAGGTAGTAGGTAATGCCCACTGCCAATAGCCACCCCAGTTCTTGAATTTCTCGTCGCTGCTCTTTACAGGGCGGGTAGGATCCATAGAGACAGCTGCACCTACTGCATCCTGTCCACCTGGATTTGTTTTTGAGTAAGAATACTTACCGTTGATGTTCAGGTTGAGGTGCTTGTCGAGCAATGAAGGATTGATGTTGAAGCCTGCGGTAACGCGCTTATAGTCAGAACCCTTCAAGATACCTTCCTGACCAGTGTAGCCTACGCTGACACGATATGGCATAGACCAAGACTGCTTGCTGATGCCACCTGTTAAACTTACATTATGCTCATGACTGACAGCTGCACGGTAAATCTCGTCCTGCCAGTCGGTATCGTATGTGCCGGCAGAATAATCTGGAGTTCCATCTTCGTTGAACTTCTTCCAGCCTAAACCTTTGTAGGCAGAAGAATCTTCACCATAATAGTTCTTGATGAAGTCTGTATATTCAGAAGCATTCATCACATCCATCTTCTTGGCAACAGTACTTACTGAAAGTGTACCATTGTAAGAAACCTGTGGCTTCTGACCGCTACGACCCTTCTTGGTGGTAATGATGATGACACCATTAGAACCACGGGAACCATAGATGGCTGTAGCTGAAGCATCCTTCAATACGGTGAAGCTCTCGATATCGTTAGGATTGACAAGAGAAAGAGGGTTGTTAACACCCTTTGTATTATTGTTATCCATAGGCATACCATCGATAACAATCAATGGGTTGTTGCTCGCAGTAAGAGAAGCACCACCACGAATACGAATCTGTGCACCATCACCAGGAGCACCCGTTGATGAGTTGACATTTACACCGGCAATTTTACCCTGGATCATATCCTGTGCGGAAGTAATGATACCATGGTTCTTCTCATCAGGCTTGATAGCTGTAACGGAACCAGTCAAGTCGTTCTTCTTAGCTACACCATAACCGATGACAACGATTTCGTTCAAAGACTTAGAGTCATCTTCCAAGGTAATGTTCATGTTACTAGATGCCTTCACTGTCTGCGGTGTCATACCCAGATAGGTGAATGTAATCTTGGCACCTGGCGCTGCATCAACTGAGAAGTTACCATCCATGTCGGTAATGCCCACTGCCTTACCGTTCACTGTAATGGTAGCACCCATGATAGGCTCACCAGAAGCATCTTTCACATGTCCCTTAACTGCATTTGTCTGCGCAAAGGAACTCACCGTCAGAAGCAGACCGCTTGCTAGGGTCAACGCTCTGAGAGGCAATTTAATTTTTACCTGCTTCATCATTTGCTTGATTTTTAAGTTAATGTATTATATTTATTTATTTACTTTTTCTTCTTTTCTTCTTGGCTTAAGTTGTTGTCGTTCCTACTCAAAATGCCGTTCTGGCTCTTTTCGGGGTCTTTCTGGCATCCTTCTTATATTATATAAGGTAGGAATGGGGCGCTTGCCCATAAACTTGTCGTTTCTGTGTGCAAAATTAAGTTCTTTTCTCTAATGTTGTACTATTTTTGTGTTAATTCCGTTATTTATTTTGTGCAAACGTTTGCACAGAAATTACTTGATTTAAGTCAAGATATTTGAACTGATATTGAGGATATTTCGTAATTTTGCAGCACAACTAATAGCAATGGGCAATAAAGAAACAATAACAATGAAAGATATTGCTCGCGACCTGGGCGTAAGTGTAGCCACAGTGAGTCGGGCATTGAAGGACAGTTCTCGTATCAGTACTGCCCAGAAGGAGCGTATTCAGAAATACGCGCGTGAACATAACTTCTTTCCTAATTTCCTGGGTGAAGCTTTGAGACATAATAAGGTGAAGCCGATGAAGGTGATTGGAGTTATTGTGCCTCAGGTGGTACACTATTACTTCATGTCGGTGCTTTCGGGTATAGAGGAAGAGGCTAGAGCCAGAGGTTACCGTGTGATGGTGGCGCAGAGTAACGAGCGCTACGATAAGGAGGTGGCCATCTGTGAAGACTTCTATCAGAACAAGGTTTGTGGCATCATCGTTTCGCAGGCGAAGGATACCAAGCAGTATGACCATTTCGAAAAACTGCTGCAGAATGGGGTGCCGCTCATCTTCTATGATAGAATATGTACGGGCGTGAACTGCTCGCGAGTGGTGGTAGATGACTATATGGGTGCCTTTACTGCCGTTACCCACATGATTGATACGGGCTGCAAGAAGATTGCCTTCTACGGCTCGCCGATGAATCTGGAAATTTCCAAGAACCGATATAACGGTTATCATGATGCGCTGGTAAAGCATGGTTTGACGGAGAACCCTGATTGGGTGAAGATCTGCGATGACCGTGCCAATGCCGAAGCAATAACGCCGGATATTCTGATAGAGGAAGATCGTCCGGATGCTTTCTTTGCCATCAATGATGATACGGCAATCGGCATCCTCTATACCGCCAAGCGGATGGGGTTCAAGGTGCCTGAAGAAATCAGTATCTGCGGATTCACCAATGGTGACCGTGCCAAGGCGTGCGACCCGATGCTTACTACGGTTGAGCAGCGAGGTGTAGCCGTAGGCGAGGAAGCTGCCAATATCCTGATTGGTCAGGTGGAAGGCTCCATCCCTAGAGATGAGGTGGAGAAGAGAGTGGTGAGAACACGACTCGTGGTGAGAGGAACAACAAGATAAAAATATAAAAACAATATAACGATGAAACAAAAACCTGATTTAAGTTTCTGGAAGCTCTGGAACTTGAGCTTCGGATTTTTCGGAGTACAGATTGCCTACGCCCTACAGAGCGCCAACATCTCCCGAATCTTTGCAACGTTGGGTGCTGACCCACACAACTTGAGTTATTTTTGGATTCTCCCTCCATTGATGGGAATCCTGGTTCAGCCTATCGTGGGCACGTTGAGCGATAAGACGTGGTGCCGCTTTGGCCGCCGCATCCCTTATCTCTTTGTGGGTGCTACGATTGCCGTCCTGGTAATGTGCCTGCTGCCGAATGCCGGTTCGCTCGGACTGACCGTGAGCGGTGCGATGCTCTTCGGTCTGATAGCGCTGATGTTCCTCGATACGAGCATCAACATGGCGATGCAGCCGTTCAAGATGCTGGTAGGCGATATGGTAAATGAAAAACAGAAGGCAAAGGCTTACTCTATCCAGAGTTTCCTCTGCAATGCCGGTTCTGTAGCCGGATATATCTTCCCGTTCCTCTTTACCTTCCTCGGTATCAAGAATTATGCTGAGAAGGGTGTGGTTCCTGATTCTGTCATCTGGTCGTTCTATATCGGTGCGGCTATCCTGATTCTCTGTGTTATCTACACCACGATGAAGGTGAAGGAGTGGAATCCACAGCAGTATGCGGAGTATAATGAAGCGAAGAGTGAAGAGGGAAGAGTGAAGAATCCTAATGCTGAGGCTTCTGAAGACAAGGCCGGTTGGATTACTTTGCTCCGCAAGGCGCCATCTACCTTCTGGAAGGTGGGACTGGTTCAGTTCTTCTGCTGGGCTGGTTTCCTTTATCTCTGGAATTATTCTACGGGAGCCATCGCTGAAACCGTATGGAATACGACCGATCCTGCTTCTGAAGCATTCCAGGAGGCAGGCAACTGGGTGGGCATTCTCTTTGCAGTTCAGGCTGTAGGTAGTGTTATCTGGGCTGTGATTCTCCCTCAGTTTAAGAATACGAAGGTGGCATACGCTGTCAGTCTGGTTATCGGTGGTGTGGGTTTTGCCCTGATACCTTTCCTGCATGACCAGTATCTGCAGTTTGTTCCGTTTCTGATGATTGGTGCCGGTTGGGCAGCCATGCTGGCGATGCCTTTCACCTTTGTTACCAATGCTTTGCAGGGATATGGTCACATGGGTGCTTATCTCGGTCTGTTTAACGGAACCATCTGTATCCCTCAGATTGTGGCTGCCATCTGCGGTGGAACTGTCCTGAGTCTGGTGGGTTCTCATCAGAGCGATATGATGATTGTGGCAGGTATCCTGCTGATTGCGGGTGCGCTGTCTGTGAGTATCATCAAGGATAAGAAATCAGAATAAAATGAGATGAACGATTAATTGATTGTTTCTACGGAGTGAGGGTGTGCAAACGTTTGCATGATTTGTGAGAAGAAAATATGCAAATTTCAGATACGTTTTTCGCTCGTTTTTCTTACCTTTGTAGCATCAAACATAAATTATAACATTTTCAAGAGCCTTTAAGAGTCTTATGACAGTACAGTTTAATATTGAGTATAAAGCAATGTTCGGCGAACAGATCGCTGTAAACATTCAGACGGAGGAAGGTGAACTGAAACTTCCTCTCGAGACAACAGATGGTGAAAGATGGGCATGCGACTGGTGTGTTGAATCACCAGAGAAATCGTATACCTATTATTATAGTGTAGAACGTGAAGGAAGAGCAGTCAAGACCGAATGGCTTATGATTAAGCATCAGCTCGATGTAAATGCCAGGAAGGCTGCGGTTTATACCCTTTACGATCATTGGAAGGCAATGCCTGAGGATGCTTACCTCTACAGCAGTGCCTTTACCGATTGCATCAATCATCAGGTTCCACAGGAGATGAAGCCGGAAACGGGCAGCAAGATTGTGCGTCTGATAGTCCGTGCTCCTCAGCTTCGCGATGGTGAGCGTCTGGGTGTATTGGGTGCAGATAAAGCTTTGGGTGCTTGGGATGTGCAGAAGATTCTTCCGATGACTCAGCATACCTATAATGAATGGGTTGCTGATATTGATGCGACTCATCTTGAGGGCGGTCATCTGGAATTTAAGTTCGTTGCTTTCAGAAATGCAAAGAACAATCTTCTCTGGGAAACCAGCATGAACAGAACCGTGGATTTGCCGGAGATGAAGGCAGGTGAGTTGGTATCCTACGAACTCGACCAGGCATTCTTTGCTCTGTATAACTGCAAACTTGCCGGAACGCTGGTGCCTGTGTTCTCATTGCGTACCAGGAAGAGTGCCGGTATCGGTGACTTCGGTGATCTGAAGACCATGATAGATTTTGTGGCTTCTACCGGTCAGAAGGTGCTCCAGCTCCTTCCTATCAATGATACCACCATCACTCATACATGGACCGACAGTTATCCATACAGCTGCATCAGCGTCTTCGCTATTCATCCGCAGTATGCCGACCTCCATGCTCTCCCTGAGCTGAAGGATGCTAAGGCTCGTGCTGAGGCTGAGAAGACACGTGCTGAGTTGAACGCACTGGATAAGATAGACTACGAAAAGGTAAATGATTTCAAGATAAATTACTTGCGCCAAATCTTCAATCAGGAAGGTGAAAAGATGATGAAGACAGCCGAATACAAGGCTTTCTTCCAGGATACT
>ERZ791632.388-NODE-388-length-11944-cov-35.5984_pt1 | contig 11944 bp, 8 predicted proteins | sample MGYA00510263_ERZ791632 | MGnify/ENA primary metagenome ERZ791632 (study PRJEB30046, sample SAMN00715181) | human gut metagenome | study: EMG produced TPA metagenomics assembly of the A metagenome-wide association study of gut microbiota in type 2... | reverse complement strand
ATCGCGCTTGAAGAAGCGTTCGCATTCATCAGCCCAGATGTTCGCCTTCGGATTGTTCTGCTTGTAGAGGGCATTGTTCTGAGCCTGGGCAAAGTACATCTGGTGCAGATTGCTCATCAACTCGATAGGGAAGAGGATGATCTGACGGTAGGCATCGTGATAGGCTGCAGGCAGACTGTTGTACTGGCGCAAGGCATCGGCTTCTATCTTCAGATACTGGTTCACCACTTCCTGCCATTCGCCGTTCTCCAAATTATAGGTGTTCTTGTTGAGCATCTCTGGGGTGCAGCGACCATTGTACTTGCAGATGAGGTTCAGGATGCGTGCCGCTTCGTCAGCCTGCGATTCTCCGAACTGCTGTGCGCACCAGTCACGGGTATGACGGGTGATGCTGTTTACATCGTATTTGCGGGGATTCCAAGCCATGTCCATAAACTGGCTGATAGGGTATTCCATCGGCTTGAGGTCGCCCACGTTGAGAATCCAGAGTCGGTCGATGCCGTTCTCATAGGCAAGTGTCAACTGCTCCCATGGGTTCTGCACGGGGGTAACATTGAGCATCTTCGAGTTTCTTGGAGCACCCACGTAATCTACGTGGTAGTAGAGTCCCCATCCGCCCTTGTGCTTTCGTTCCTGGGCATTCGGCACACGGCGCACGTTGCCCCAGTTGTCATCGCAGAGCAGCAGGGTTACGTCATCAGGCACCTTCATGCCCTTGTCGTAGTAATCCTGCACCTCTTTATATAGTGCCCATACCTGCGGTGTCTCGCTCGCCTTCTTTCCCGTTACATCAGCGATAATCTTGCGCTGGTCGTTGATGATGTTGGTCATCAGTCGGGTATCAGCCTCTTCGCTCATCGCCTCATCGCCGTCGCCACGCATTCCGATGGTTACAATCTGTTCGGTTCCTTTCATTCGCTCAATGCCTTCACGGAAGAACTTCTGCAGGTTAGCCTTGTTCTTCTGATAGTTCCAAGGTCCCCATCCCTTTCGGTTGCGGGCGTATTCCTGGTGGTTGCGTGCCATCGGCTCATGATGCGAGGTGCTCATCACCACGCCCATTTCATCAGCCGTCTTCTCGTTCTCTGCATCGTCGGCATAGAAAGCCCAGCCCCACATGGCTGGCCACATCATGTTGCCACGTAAGCGGAGCACCAACTCGAACACTCGCTGATAGAATCGGTGGTCACCATACTCGGTGCCGTAGGTGTTCTTTACCCACGAGGTGAGGCAGGGAGCTTCATCGTTGAGGAAGATGCCGCGATAGCGTACGGCTGGCTCGCCATCTGTATAGATTCCCTTGTTTACGAAGATGGAGTCGTGATGCTCCACAGGCACGTCTGCCCAGTCATACCAAGGCGATACGCCCATCTGCTGGGAGAGTTCGTAGATGCCATAGATGGTTCCTCGACGGTCGCTGCCGGCGATGACAAGCTGCTTATCCACCACAGTGATGATGAATTTCTCGCGCTTGCCCTTGAGCAGATTTCCGTTGATGCGTTTCTGTTTGATGAGCTGGTCGATGGCAGCAGAATGTCCGATGGTTCCCACGAGGATGGTTGCCTTCCGGTTGGAGGTGATGGTGGCTTGGGAGCCGCTCACCTTGCTGATGTCCCTGACCAGTGCATTGGCAGCATAGCTCACGCCACGGCAGTCGTTGGCGTCCATATAGATTTCTACCTTGTCATTACCGTTGATGAGCAGATCGCCCTGCTTGAAACTGACGAATCTCTCTGCTGCACTCATGCTCATGGCTGAGAGGAGAGCAGCGGAAGCTAAAAATACTTTCTTGATGTTGTTAAGTCTCATATAAAAAATATGTTTATGTATTTGTTGTTTGATGGCTGCAAAGGTAGGAATATTCATCGTATTTTACTTTGTCAAATGTAATCTTTTCTTTATTATTTGTTTCATTTTGGCTTTCCATGCGGTTTCTGTACGTCTTTTTCCCTAAATGTTTTGTGTTTTCAGAGAAAAGTATTAATTTTGCATCATAAAATAAGATAGAAAAATATGATAGACAAACCGACGATAGCACGTATCATGGACTCCACCAAGATAGAAGAGGTGGTGTCCGAATTCGTTACGCTCAAAAAGCGCGGCATCAACTATGTCGGCTTGTGTCCTTTCCATAACGATTCACATCCGTCGTTCTCCGTTTCGCCAACCCGTGGCATCTGCCACTGCTTTACCTGTGGCAAGGGTGGAAACGCCATCAACTTCCTGATGGAGCTGGAGCAGATGACCTATCCTGAGGCTCTGAGATGGCTGGCTAACAAATACCATATCGAGATTCAGGAACGCGAGATGACCAACGAGGAGAAGCTGCGCGAAAGCGAACGCGAATCGATGTTCATCGTGAATGAATGGGCGGCAAAATACTTCCAGGACATCCTGCAGAATGATGTGGATGGTAGAGCCATCGGCATGCAGTATTTCAGAAGCCGAGGATTCAGAGACGACATCATCCGGAAATTCCAGCTGGGATTCGCCCTGAACCAGCGCACGGCGCTCTTCGACGAGGCGGTGAAGAAAGGATATCAGCCGAAATACCTGGTGGATACCGGTCTCTGCTTCAAGGTGGACAAGGAGGAAGCGGGCAACAAAAGCGGACAGGACAAGTATCTGGACCGATTCTCCGGGCGCGCCATCTTCCCGTGGCTGAGTGTGAGCGGAAAGGTGGTGGCTTTCGGCGGACGTGTGCTGGATACCCGTACCAAGGGTGTGAGCCAGAAATACGTGAACTCGCCCGACAGTATCATCTACCACAAGGAGCGGGAACTCTACGGACTGTATCAGGCAAAGAAGGCCATCGCCAAGGAAGACTGCGTGTATATGGTGGAGGGATATACGGATGTAATCTCCATGCACCAGTGCGGCATCGAAAACGTGGTGGCCAACTCGGGTACGGCGCTGAGCATCCATCAGATCAGACTGCTCCACCGATTCACCAGCAACATCGTATTACTCTACGACGGCGATGCTGCGGGCGTGCATGCGGCGCTGCGAGGTACCGACATGCTGCTGGAGGAGGAGATGAACGTGAAGGTGCTCTTCCTGCCGGATGGAAACGACCCGGACAGCTTTGCCCGAAGCCATACCGCTGCCGATTTCAGAAAATACATAGAGGAAAACCAGAAGGACTTCATACAGTTTAAGACCGACCTCTCGCTGAACGGCGTGACCGATCCGGTGAAGAGAAGCCAGGCTATCAACAGCATCGTGGAGAGCATCTCGAAGATCAAGAACCAGATTACCCGAGCCTCTTACATCACCGACTGCGCCCACCGGCTGGGCGTGAACGAGGCGATTATCGTGAATGCGCTGAACAACTTTGTGAGAAACGGCATGAGCGAGCAGGTGAAGGCAGAACGGCGTGCAGCTGGGCTGAGAGACCCGAAGGCTACTGCCCCACAGCAGGGAATGCAGGCTGCCATGAGGGGCGTGACGCCGCTGGACAAGCTGCTGGAGGTGGAGGACCTGCTGGTGAAGCTGATCATACACCACGGAGAAAAGCATATCGTGGTGAAGGATGTGGAGGGCAACGATATAGAACTACCGATAGCACAATATATCTATCTGGATATGTCGGGCGATGAGTTCAGATTCCATAACGAGCTTTATAACAGAATCTTGCAGGAAACGCTGGAGCATCTGGAGGATGAGAACTTCGTGGCGGAAACCTATTTTGCCAACCATCCGGATCCGGAGGTGAGCAGGATTGCCAGTCTGCCGACGGGAGAACAGGAGGTTTCTACGGCGAGTCTGCAGCTGCAGCTGAATGCTGAGAAGCTGCGCCAGTTTGTCTTCAAGGATCTGCTGAGCTTCCGCACACATTATATCGCACAGCGACTGATAGAGGTGCAGCAGGAATTTGCCAGAAATCCTTCGAACAGGGAGCTGGTGGAGGAGTTTATGAAACTGAAGAAGATGAACTCGCTGCTTGCCAGCCAGACCAACTCGGTATTCAACTAGATTAAAAAAGAAAGGTATGATATATATTCATTGGATTTATCTCTTGCTTTATATGGCAATCATGATTCCCGCTATCATCACCGTCTTGATGGACAACCGACAGCCCGCCAAGACGATGGCGTGGATTCTTGTGCTCGCTTTCATGCCTTTCGTGGGAATCATCTTCTACATCTTCTTCGGGCAGAACACGAGAAAGGAACGGCTGATCAGCGATAGAAGCATGGACCAGTTGACCAAGCGATCGATGCTGGAGTTTGCCGAGCAGGAGAATCTGCATATCCCAGCCAACAACAAGCCGCTGATGAATCTCTTTACCAATCAGAACTGGGCATTCCCGTTTAAGGACAATCAGGTGGATATCTTTACTGATGGTTATGAATTCATCTTCTCCTTATTATATAATATAGGTAAGGCTCAGCATCACATCCATCTCGATACCTACATCTTCGAGGATGATGCCCTGGGCTATCTGGTGGCTGATGCCCTGATAGACAAGGCGGAACAGGGAGTGGAAGTCAGACTGATATACGATGACGTGGGCTGCTGGAAGGTGAAGGACGCCTTCTTTGAGCGCATGAGGGAAGCGGGCATCGATGTACATTCGTTTATGCCGGTAAGGTTTCCGGCGTTTACCAGCAAGGTGAACTACCGCAATCACCGCAAGATATGCGTGATAGACGGCAGGGTAGGATTTATCGGTGGCATGAACATCGCCAAGCGCTATGTGAAGGGCACCGGGAAGCAGAAGTGGCGCGATACGCATCTGAGGATAGAGGGCGGAGGCGTGTATGCCCTGCAGCGTGCTTTCCTGATAGACTGGTATTTTGTGGATCGCACCTTGGTGTCAAACCGAAAGTATTATCCTCCGGTGGATTCGAAAATCAGGAATAATTGTCTGGTGCAGGTAGTAACGAGCAGTCCGATTGCTCCATGGCCTGATATCATGCAGGGATATGTGCGCATTCTGCTTCAGGCGCAGAAGTATGTGTATATGGAGACGCCTTATTTCCTGCCTACCGAACCTGTGCTCTTTGCGATGCGCACGGCGGCTCTGGCGGGAGTAGATATCCGTTTGCTGATGCCTAGGCATTCAGATGCCAGGATGGTGGAGTGGGCTTCGCGTTCTTATCTGATGGAGGCGATAGAGGCTGGTGTGAAGGTTTATCTCTATACGGGTGGATTCAATCACAGCAAGTTGCTGGTGAGCGATGACAACCTCTGTACCGTGGGCAGCACGAATGTGGATTTCCGGAGTTTCGAGAATAATTTCGAGGCGAATGCCTTCTTCTATGATGAGGAAATGGCTCAGAGAATCAAGCGGATTTATCTGAAGGATGAATCTAGGAGTATTCTGGTAGATGATGTGGCGTATTTCGTAAGGCGCCCGTTCCTGAAAAGATTGTTCGAGAGTATCGTAAGATTGCTTTCTCCGCTGCTGTAAAAAGGGAGGATGTTTTGCTCCATACGCCCTGAAAGGGCAGAAGCTCCTAGCCCAGGGCATCGCCCTGGGTAGCCTTGTATTTTCCCCTTTCGCCCTGAAAGGGCAGAAGCTTTAAAACAATCAGCAGATTTTATCTGAATATCGAGAAGTTTACGCTTCCGTAACTTCTATGCTCCAGGAATCGCGGATGGTCGGAGAAATCGTAGTTCTTGCCATGCTCGAAAACGAAGATGCCCTCTTCGTTGAGAAGGTCGCCATTGAGTACGAGGTCTGGAATCTCGGGAAGTTTCTCCAGCGCATATGGCGGATCGGCAAAGATGAAATCGAATTTCTGCTTGCAGGTTCTCAGGAAGCGGAATACATCGCCGCGAATCAGAAGATCCCTGTCTTCGCCCAGTTTCTTGAAACACTCGCGGATGAAGTTGGCATGGTCGCGGTCGGCCTCTACGCTGATCACTCGGCTGCATCCACGGGATACCAGTTCCAGCGAGATGCTGCCTGTGCCGGCAAAGAGGTCGAGGGCTGTGGCATCCTCGAAATCGATGTAATTCTGCAAAACATTAAAGATGTTCTCCTTTGCGAAATCTGTAGTTGGTCGCGCCTTGAACGAACGTGGTATGTCGAAGTGGCGACCCTTATATTGTCCTGTTATGATTCTCATAATTAACTTTTAACTATCAACTTTTAACTATCAATTTTTAAAATCAGCTTTTAACAATCCACTCTTACTTGCTTAAGTAGAGCGTCAGCAGATCGAACGGCATTCCCTTGATTTCCGTGATGGGCGCACGATTGAATTCGGCGCTTGGATTCAGGAGAAAAGTCTTCTTGACATAGAGCTTGGCATTGTAGAGGAACCAATCCTTATCCGGAATATCGCCCGCAATATGCAGCTCATCCTGCATCTGCTGCAATCCCAGCTGTTTCCATACGAAGAGGATGAAGTAGAGTGCATCCTTGGCATGATCAGCCTGGAAGGAATTGTAGAACTTGAATCTGTTTTTCTCGAAACAGAAGATGTCCACCTTCTTGTCGTGGAAATACGCATAGAGCTTGTGGTAGATACCCGTGAAGCTGCGCTTGTGCAGATAGTTCCACATCGGCTGCATGATAGGGGTGAAGCGCACATCCTGGAAGTTGTCTTCTATCACCATCTTCAGATCCTTGTTGATCGGGAAAACGGCCACCACATTCAGATTCGGCTGCACCCTGTAGAGGATGGCATCGCTGTGGCTGCCCGTGAAGGCATGCTGATAGAGCACGGTGAGGTCTTCCTCGTGGAATTCCTCGATAGGTACCAGCAGGATAGGCGTATCGATATAAACACGCACCTTCTGATAGCCACGCTGCAGGAGTTCGCTTTCGCCGAAAGCCTGACGCAGGTTGGCAGCTATCGATACACCGCTTTTCACGGTGTAAGGTTCGTATATCAACTGGTGCTCGGCTTCTCGATCTACAACCGAGAAGCTGAGTGTATTCTTGCTCACACGGATGGTGAGTCGTGCTTGCTGTGTTCTTTTTTTACCAATTACTTGCATTGTCGTTGTCTTTGGTGATGTCTCCGATCTTTAATCCAGGAAAGTTGCCGGCATCGGAAGCTTTTTCTGTTACCTGTTGAATCGCCTCCTCGTTGAGACCATCGAGATAGTCTTCGTAGGTGGCTCCACATTCCATCAGCGGAATCTGCTTTCCGCTTTTATGGATGATGGTAGTGGCGGCGAGCGAGAATTTCCTGCCATCGGAATAAGGGATGAGGGTATCCTCAGCCTTGAGATACTTTGCCTTGACGAGGACAGCGAAATCGCCGGTATAGACTCCGTGCTTCGCCCTGTATCTTTCTTCGGCAGAACGGATGAGCATCAGTTTCTCCTTCACCTCAGCTTCGCGGTTCGCCATCTGTTTCTCGAAGATGAGAGGCTGGCTGATACTGAGGACGCAAAGCAGCATCATGATGATGACGCAGGCGCCCAGGATGGCATTATTGTTTATTTTTCTTAATTTCATTCTCATTTCAAAAAGTATTAGTACTTTTGCATTGCAAAGATAATGCAAACGAGCGCAATGTAAGCTTGCTTACAGATTGCCGAGTGCAGCTTATCTTCTGCAAAGATAATGCAAAACGGAGACAACGCAAAATATTTGGTGTTGAAATTATTAATTATTAAAGGATAAATAACAAATTGATGATAATAGACGAGCTAAAATATAAGATATTGCAGCAATTTGGCTTTCCGCCAACCCAGGAACAGGCACATGCCCTGGAGGTGTTTGCTGAGTTTCTTACCGATAGAGATCCGCACGCCGTGATGATTCTGCGAGGTAGTGCGGGTACGGGTAAGACAACGCTCTCGGGTGCCATCGTCAGGACCCTGAAGGAGATTCGTCAGAAGGTGATGCTTCTGGCACCTACGGGTAGGGCTGCGAAGGTGTTCTCGCTGAACAGCGGTTCGCCTGCCTATACCATCCATCGCCGTATCTATCGTGAAAAATCGTTTTCGGGGGTAGAGGGACAGTTTAATCTGAATGATAATCTCTATACCGATACGCTTTTTATGGTAGATGAGGCGTCGATGATTGCCAATATGGGATTGGGAGGGATGAGCTTCGGAAGCGGATGCCTGTTGGATGACCTGGTGCATTTCGTGTATCAGGGACAGAACGACCGCTTGCTGCTGATAGGTGACAAGGCGCAGTTGCCTCCTGTAGGCGAGGAGGAATCGCCAGCCCTGCATGCAGCGATGCTGGAGGGATATGGACTGAAGGTGTATGAATGTGATCTGAACGAGGTGCTCCGACAGAGCGAGGAATCGGGTATTCTCTATAATGCCACGATGATCAGACAGATGATTACGCATGATGACATTACCCAACTTCCGAAGATTCGTTTCGTTGGCTATTCGGATATCAAGCCGATGCCTGGAGCCGAACTGATAGAGGCTCTAGCCGACAGTTATCACCATGTGGGTCTGGATGATACCATTGTGGTGACCCGCAGCAACAAGCGTGCAAACATCTTCAACCAGGGCATCCGCAATATGGTGCTGGATAGGGAGGAAGAGCTTTCGCAGGGCGATATCCTGATGATTGTGAAGAACAATTATTACTGGATGGAAGAAGAGAGGAAGAAGATAAAGGAAAAGGAAATTGAAGAACGAAGAGTGAAGAGCGAAGGCACAGAATCTGGAACTGCTACTCATAAAGTTCAAAGTTCAAAGTTCCAAGTTCAAAGTAACGATATTCCTGCTTTTCTGGCGAATGGCGATCGGGCGAAAGTGCTGAAGGTGCGCCGCCGCATTGACCTCTATGGCTTCCGCTTTGCCACGTTGCTGCTCCAGTTTCCCGATTACGGCAATTATGAGCTGGAAGCTACGGTGCTGCTGGATACATTGACGAGCGAGGCGCCTGCCCTGACCCATGAACAGCAGGAGCAGCTCTTCCATCAGATAGAAGAGGATTATCAGGATATTCCGCTCAAGGCAGATAGGATGAAGGCCATCCGACAGGATCAGTTCTTCAATGCCCTGCAGGTGAAATTCGCATACGCCGTAACCTGCCACAAGGCACAGGGCGGCCAGTGGGCACATGTGTATGTGGATCAGGGGTACATGACGGATGATATGCTCAATCCCGATTATATCCACTGGCTCTATACTGCCTTTACGCGAGCTACGGAAATGCTGTATCTGGTGAACTGGCCGGAGACACAGACGGCTCAAGAGTAGAATCTCATCCCTCTTTGGCTTAGATTCAGATGGGTGTAACTTCGTTTCAAATAGTTTCAATCTTAGGTTCAAACCGGTTCAATGTTAGAGAAAATGGTAAATAAATGACAGAAAGTTTGATAGTCTGAGAAAAAAGTCGTACTTTTGCAACGAATTTATTAATTTATCATATATAAAGAAGTAAATGGAAAATAGAAAAGTAGCTTTAATTACAGGTATCACAGGTCAGGATGGCTCTTACTTAGCTGAATTGTTGTTGAGTAAGGGGTATGATGTTCACGGAACAATCCGTCGTTCTTCAACAGACTATCGCGAGCGCATCGCACATTTGGAGGGTACCCCAAACTTTCACCTTCATTATGCCGATCTCGGTGACTCTATGAGCATCATCCAGGTGATGAACAAGGTGAAACCAACCGAAGTTTATAACCTCGCAGCTCAGAGCCACGTACAGGTGAGCTTCGACTCTCCTGAGTTTACTGCCGACGTAGATGCCACAGGTGTGCTCCGTATTCTGGAGGCTATCCGCCAGTGCGGTTTGGAGAAGACTTGCCGTATGTATCAGGCTTCCACATCTGAGCTTTATGGTAAGGTAGAGGAGGTTCCTCAGAACGAGAACACTCCATTCCATCCTTATTCTCCATACGCAGTTGCCAAGCAGTATGGCTTCTGGATTGTCAAGGAGTATCGTGAGGCATACAATATGTTCTGCTGCTCGGGTATTCTCTTCAATCACGAGAGTGAGCGCCGTGGTGAGACTTTCGTAACCCGTAAGATTACATTGGCTGCAGCCCGCATCAAGCAGGGCAAGCAGAGCAAGCTCTATCTCGGTAACCTGGATTCTCTCCGTGACTGGGGTTATGCCAAGGATTACGTAGAGTGTATGTGGTTGATTCTCCAGGCTGAGAAGCCAGAGGATTTCGTGATTGCAACAGGTAAGCAGCACTCTGTTCGTGAGTTCGCACAGCTGGCTTTCCACCACGTAGGCATTGAACTGAAGTGGGAAGGCAAGAATGAGAACGAGAAGGGTATCTGCGTTGAGGGTCCTGAGGAGCTTATCGGCAAGACTCTCGTTGAGGTTTCTCCTGATTTCTATCGTCCTACCGACGTGGTGAACCTCTGGGGTGACCCAACAAAGGCAAAGGCTAAGCTCGGCTGGAATCCAAACACCACCTCTTTCGAAGATCTCGTCAAGATCATGGTAGAGAGCGATATGGCCAAGGTGGCTGCCGAGGCTGCCGGTGAGAAGGTTCGCTGCAACCTCGTGGAATACTTGGAGAAGGGTATTGTTAAGTAATAGTTAACAGTTGATAGTTAACGGTTGATAGTTTACAATAATAATCAATGTTATCAAAAGATTCTAAGATTTATATAGCAGGACACCACGGACTCGTGGGTTCTGCTATCTGGAATAACCTCAAGAAGAGAGGTTATAACAACCTGGTAGGTCGTTCTCACAAAGAACTCGACTTGACCGACCAGTATGCAGTAGAGAAGTTCTTTGATGAGGAGAAGCCGGATGCAGTAGTTCTGGCTGCTGCCTTCGTAGGCGGTATCATGGCGAATTCATTGTATCGTGCAGACTTCATCATGCAGAACATGAAGATGCAATGCAACGTCATCAGCAACGCCTATTCTCATGGCGTGAAGAAGCTCCTCTTCCTGGGCTCTACCTGCATCTATCCGAAGGATGCACCGCAGCCAATGAAGGAGGATGTGCTCCTCACTTCTCCGCTGGAATACACCAACGAGGAATATGCCATCGCCAAGATTGCCGGACTGAAGATGTGCGAGAGCTACAATCTTCAGTATGGTACCAACTATATCGCTGTGATGCCAACCAACCTCTATGGTCCGAACGATAACTTCCATCTGGAGAACAGTCACGTGATGCCTGCGATGATGCGCAAGATCTATCTTGCCAAGCTCATCCACGACGGCGACTGGCACAGCATCGAGGTGGATATGAACAAGCGTCCTATCAATCCTACAGATAAGCTCCGTGCCATCATCGGCGAGGGTAATGTGGATGGAAGCAACTCTCATGAGCGCATTCTGAAGGCATTGGAGTTCTATGGTATCTATGATAATAAGGTAGTGCTCTGGGGAACCGGAACACCGCTCCGTGAGTTCCTCTGGAGCGAGGATATGGCTGATGCCAGTGTGCATGTGCTCCTGAATGTAGATTTCAAGGATATCATCGGTATAGAGAAGTACAGTTCTGTATTCTATGGTGCCAAGGTAGATGGTGCCGTGGATAGAAACAATTCAGAGGGTCGTGGTGGCGCTATCCCATCTCTCGGTGAGATTCGCAATTGCCATATCAATGTGGGAACCGGTAAGGAACTTACCATCCGTGAACTCTCAGAGCTTGTTGTAAAGGCTGTAGGTTTCGAGGGTGAGGTTGAGTTTGATGCCAGCAAGCCTGATGGAACCCCAAGAAAGCTCATCTCAGTAGATAAGCTCCACAGTCTCGGCTGGACTCACAAGGTAGAAATCGAGGATGGTGTACAGAAGCTCTTCGAGTGGTATAAGAATAGTTTGAAAGACTAAATACAAAATATGGATAGGGAAGAGTAGCGACGGTTGGATCGCTGCTCTTCTTTTTGTAGCTTGCCCACCCAGTTACTTAAGAAGTTTGATTTATAATAGTGTTGCGGAATTAAGGCTAACATAAATATGAAAAAGATTATTTTATTCTTGCAGTTGATCTTCTCGATAGGGATGTCAGCGCAGACGACTGTAGAATCAGTCCAAGTTGCGGATATGGATGAAGGTGCCCCCATCTGTGGCAAGTCAATAGATT
>ERZ791632.385-NODE-385-length-12023-cov-19.9851_pt1 | contig 12023 bp, 10 predicted proteins | sample MGYA00510263_ERZ791632 | MGnify/ENA primary metagenome ERZ791632 (study PRJEB30046, sample SAMN00715181) | human gut metagenome | study: EMG produced TPA metagenomics assembly of the A metagenome-wide association study of gut microbiota in type 2... | reverse complement strand
CTAAGTCATAGACCAATGCCGTCTTATCGAGATAAACATAATCATCTTCTATGATTTGTTCGAAACTCTGTATTCCGATAGGATATTTCATATTGCTACCATTTTAATTTCTTTCGGCAAAGTTACAAAGAATAATGATACAAGCAAAGGAATATCCCGAAAAAATAACGAGATAGTAGAATCTATTACATTTTTATGAGACTTTTTCCAGGCCACACAGTATATAATAATGTATATGAGCAATAGAAAAATAAAAGACATCTTCGTTTGCCATATAGACGGAAGTAATCTAACCCAGAATAGTCTCTTAAAAAAGGGGATAATCGAGTTCTTTGACATCGTTGAAAATGGTCTTATCAAATAGATCTCTTAGGTGGGTTTTGTCCGTCAATGAAATGCTTAGAATCTGCAAAACTTCATACGTCGAGCATTTCAATTGCATATCATGGTGCACAATAGCCACGAGACAATAAGTGATAATGGCAACACTAATGGCCAAATAAGCATCAAAACTGATGAAAAATGCAGCTTTATTGCTATTTTTTCTTCATTTCCTATTCTAATTCGTTTTTTTTTGTTAATTTTGCAACGAAAATACAATAAAGTCATATCCGTAAAAATACAGAAGATGGACAAAAAACATTTCGATATAGATTTCAGGGCAGCCACGCTAAAAGATTTTGAGGAGTGTATGGATTTAATAAATCAGGCACGACAGCAGATGATAGAATCAGGACTACATCAATGGACTGGTGGCTATCCTTCTGAATCTGATATTTTGGCTGATATCAATAACGGAGTAGCGCAAGTACTTACTATTGATAAAAAGATTGCAGTTTATGGAGCTGTCATACTTAACGGGGAAGAAAAATATAATAGTATCCAGGGTACTTGGAAGACATATGGTAATTATTATGCCATTCATCGTTTGGCAACTTTACCTGAACTCCAAAGAGAAGGTTTTGCTCAGGTATTTATTAAAAAGGTAAAAGGACTTTGTGAAGTAGAATGCATTCCAAGTATCAAGGTAGATACCCATATCAAAAACCTGAAAATGGTGAAACTTCTATCATCAATGGGATTCTGCTATTGCGGAACTGTCGATTATGGTGCCCGTGGCAAGCGAATTGCATTTGAATATGTTACGCTGAATGAAAAAGAAGAAAATATCTATTAAGAGATTTTAATGTCGTATTTCCAAAATATTGTTTCTTTTTTTGGCAATTAGAATTATTTGCAGTATCTTTGCATTAGATATGTTGTAGCTGGCTTTTGAAAGTTGATATTTCATTTTGTCAGCTTACTTCAATCTAAGTATGAAAGAAACAATTATGAAAGAAGAAAAAACGACTATGATGAAGCAGCTTGTTGAACAACTCAACAATGCTTCTCAAGCATATTATAATGGTGAGGCTGAACTGATGTCCGACTATGAGTGGGATTCCAAGTTCGACCAGCTGAAATTGTTGGAAGATGAAACTGGAATAGTTTTACCAGATTCTCCAACAAATAAAGTTTCTGAGGATTCTATTTCCGGCAAGAAAGAACCTCATGAATTTCCTGCCTTATCACTTGCCAAAACCAAAAGTGTTGCTGACCTTGAAAAATGGGCCAGTAACAAACCGATTTGGATTTCATGGAAACTTGATGGACTTACGTTAGTTGCTACTTATGATGATGGGAAACTTACCAAAATCGTAACTCGTGGTGATGGGCATATAGGTACGAATATTACTCATCTTGCCCCTGCCATCAAGGGAGTATTGCCTAAGATTTCTGAAAAAGGGCATTTGGTAATCCGTGGAGAGGCTGTAATTTCCTATGAGGATTTCAATAATTTTCTTTTAGAGACAGAAAGTGATTATGCTAATCCGCGTAATCTTGCGTCTGGATCTCTGACGCTTAAGGATGTGGATGAAGTTAAACTCCGCCATATCCAGTGGATTCCTTTCACTTTAGTATATTCCGACCAGGAAATTCTATCATGGGGGCAAAGAATGGATTATTTAGAAAAGCTTGGTTTTCAGACGGTGGAACATCGTTTCATAGAAAATCCTACCTCTGTGAATATTCAGGAGAAAATTGATGAGTTTACCCAGAAAGTTACCCATAAGAAGCAACCATTTCCGGTGGATGGACTGGTTATTACTTATGATGATACCCAGTATGCTTCTACTGGTTCTGTTACTGGTCATCATGCGACAAGAGCCGGTTATGCTTTCAAATGGCAGGATGAATATGCAGAGACGGTTTTGGATCATATAGAATGGTCATGTGCTGCCAGTACGATTTCACCTGTTGCAGTTTTTCAACCAGTAGAGTTGGAAGGCACTACCGTTCAGCGTGCTTCGCTCTGTAATATCAGCGAATGTGAACGCTTGGGTATTGGAGATGCGGGTACGAAATTACAGGTAATCAAGGCCAATAAGATTATTCCTAAAGTCATCAAAATAACTGAAAAAGTTGGCGTTCTGAATATTCCTGATAAATGTCCTGTTTGTGGTGCTGAGGCTCATGTGGTTTTGAGTGAATCGGGGACTAAGAAATTACATTGCAGCAATGCTGACTGTACTGCTAAACAGTTGAAGAAGTTTGCCCGCTTTGTAAGCAAAGATGGAATCAATATAGACGGAATTTCAGAACAAACGGTTTCCACTTTTATCAATCATGGATGGATCAGGGATTATGCTGATTTCTATCACTTGAAAGATTTTGCCTACCAAATTACGAGTCTGGATGGATTTGGCAAGAGATCGGTCAGTAAGTTGTTGGAAAGTATCGAAAAAAGTCGAAATACTGACAGCAGGCATCTGCTGTATGCTCTGAGTATTCCTCTATGCGGGTTTGATGTTGCCAAACGTCTTTTAAGTAAATATACTTTTAAGGAATTGATGGAAACTGCTAAGACTTCGCTTTTTGATGATGTATTTGCAAGTATAGATGGTATTGGACCTGAAAAAAGTGCCAGGTTCGTAAACTGGTTCAAAGATGATAAAAACTATCTTAAGGTTTCAAACCTACTGAAGGAACTTGATGTCAAAGAGGTAGAAGTTGCGGAAGTGGGTACGAAATGTGCAGGTCAGACTTTTGTGATAACAGGCGATGTGTATCATTATAAAAACCGAAACGAACTGAAGGCTTATATAGAAAGTCAAGGTGGTAAGGTAACTGGTAGTGTGAGTAAAAGCACAACATACCTCATAAATAATGATGCAGAGTCTCAAAGTTCTAAAAACAAGAAGGCCCATCAACTGGGCATTTCCATTATCACAGAGGAACAATTCAGAGAAAAATTCACTTGAGATGACCATTCTTAATATATGATGATTCTTTCTTCATAAAAATGGATTTCATCTCATCTAAACTTAAATAAAGTATGTATATAGCAGTAGCAGGTAATATTGGAAGTGGTAAAACAACGCTTACTCAAATGTTATCAAAGCATTACGGATGGAAGAAATTTCTTGAACCCGTTGAGAAAAACCCTTACCTGGATGATTATTATAAAGATATTCCCAGATGGGTGCTCAATATGGAAATCTTCTATTTGAAGCAACGCTTCAAAAATCTGTTGGAAATACAACAAAGTAACGAGACTATCATTCAAGACCGCAGTATCTTCGAGGGCGTGTATGTCTTTGTGGCTAACAATAGAAAAATGGGTTATATGGACGAGCGTGACTTTGATACTTATATGGGATTGTTTGATTCAATGATGTCTGTTGTAGAGCAACCGGAATTGATGATTTATCTTCGTTCTTCTGTACCGCATCTCGTCAAAAATATCCAGAAAAGAGGACGGGAATGTGAACAGAAAATTCCACTTGATTATCTTCAGGGGATCAATGCTCTCTACGAAGATTTTATATGGAATAAATATAAAGGAAAGGTGCTCGTGATTGACGTTGACAATATGGATTTTGAGCATAATCCTAAAGAGTTTGGAGGCATCATTGATAAGATAGACGCAGAACTCTTTGGTCTTTTCTCTTCACGAGTAAACGAAAAAGATTAGTAAACAATTTAAACGTTAAGAAAATGCATATAGCAATTGCGGGCAATATCGGTAGTGGTAAAACGACGCTCACGAAATTACTGAGCAAAAGATATGGTTGGAAACCTAATTTCGAACCTGTTGATAATAATCCCTATCTGGCTGATTATTACAAGGATATGGAAAGATGGTCTTTCAACCTGCAGATCTATTTCTTGAATAAGAGATTTCATGATGTAGTAGAAATCTCCAAGTGTGATGATACGATTATTCAGGATAGAACTATCTTTGAAGATGCGAAGATTTTCGCTCCAAATCTTCATGATATCGGTATGATGAGTGACAGGGATTTTGAAAACTATACCGACCTCTTTGATCTTATGATCAGTCTGGTAAAACTTCCTGATCTCATGATTTATATCAGAAGTAGCATCCCTACTCTGGTGAGCCATATCGAGCGTCGTGGTAGAAACTTTGAAAAAAGTATTCGCATAGATTATCTTCAGGGATTGAATAACAGATATGAGAATTGGATCAAAAACTATAAGGGTAAATTGATTATTATAGATGGTGACCATCTTAATTTCGAGGAAAACCCTGAGGATTTCAGACAGATTACTGATCAGATAGATGCAGAACTGTTTGGTCTCTTCCCATTGGAATAAGTTGGGAATCAATAAGTTTTAGTTTTCTGATTATAAATATATTATCAACAAGAATTAACAAATTGTCAACGTATGAAGCATTACAATATCGAAGAAGACATGAGGTATCTCCAACTTCTTTCGCAATCGTTTCCTACGGTTGCGGAGGCGAGTACGGAGATTATCAATTTGCAGGCAATCCTTAATTTGCCTAAGGGTACGGAACATTTTCTGGCTGATATCCATGGTGAGTATGAAGCATTTATTCACGTATTGAAGAATGCATCTGGAAACATCAAGCGAAAGGTAAATGAACTGTTCGGCAATACTCTGAGGGAAACAGAGAAAAGAGAACTGTGTACGCTTATTTACTATCCAGAACAGAAACTTGAACTGGTAAAGCATAATGAGACGGATATTGATGACTGGTATCATATTACGCTTCATCAATTGGTTGCAGTATGCCGTGATGTTTCCAGCAAATATACTCGTTCAAAAGTAAGAAAGTCACTTCCTGCTGATTTTTCATACATCATTCAGGAACTTCTACATGAGCATACGGAAGATCATGATAAAACTGCTTATGTGAATGTAATTGTCGATACGATCATTTCTACAGGTAGAGCGGATGATTTCATCATCGCCATTGCCAATGTAATCCAGCGTTTGGCTATCGATTCGCTTCATATATTGGGAGATATTTACGATAGAGGTCCTGGTGCCCATATCATCATGGACACTATGAGGAAATATCATAGTTGGGATATGCAATGGGGAAATCACGACATTCTCTGGATGGGTGCCGCGGCAGGTAATGATGCTTGTATCTGTAATGTTATCAGATTGAGTTTGCGATATGGTAATTTACCAACTCTTGAGGAAGGTTATGGAATCAATCTTGTTCCTTTGGCTACGTTTGCCATGGAGACTTACAAGAATGATCCATGTACGGAGTTTATTCCTAAAACAACAGGTGGTGCTTCCCTATTGGATGAAAAAACTCTACGATTAACGGCTCAGATGCATAAGGCTATTGCGGTAATTCAGTTTAAGGTGGAGAGCCAGATTATTGCCAAGCATCCTGAATGGAAAATGAATGACAGATGTCTCTTTGAACATGTTGATTATCAGAATGGAACGATAGATCTTCAAGGGAAAACTTACAAGATGAGTTCTTGCTCCTTCCCTACTATCAATCCTGCTGCCCCATCTGAATTATCACCAGAGGAAGAAATTCTCATCAGCAAATTGCATCATTCATTCTCTGTTTGTGAAAAGTTGCATAAGCACATCAGAGTGATGTTGCAACATGGTTGTATGTATGGAATTTATAATAATAATCTGTTGTTCCATGCATCTTGTCCTCTGAATGAAGATGGTTCTTTGAAGGAAGTGGAAATTTATCCTGGAATGAAATATAGCGGTAGAGCCTTAATGTACCATACGGGTATGCAGATTCGTACTGCTTTCCAGCAGGATTCTGCGCCAGAGGAGCGAGATTATGCGATTGACTATTTCTTGTATCTGTGGTGTGGTCCTGACAGTCCTCTCTTTGACAAGAGTAAAATGGCTACATTTGAGCGATATTTTATTGCAGATAAGGAGACCCATGTTGAGGAAAAGGGATATTATTTCAAGCTTCGTGATAATGAAGAAGTGATAGACCATATTCTTGATGCATTCGGAGTGGTAGGTTCTAATAGACATATCATCAACGGACACGTGCCTGTAAGAACTCTGAAGGGTGAAAATCCTATCAAAGCCAATGGAAAACTGATGGTTATTGATGGTGGATTCTCTAAGGCTTATCATAATGAGACGGGTATAGCCGGTTATACGTTAGTCTATCACTCCAGAGGCTTCCAGCTTGTTCAGCATGAACCTTTTACAAGTACAGAAGATGCTATCCTGAGAGGTACGGACATTAAAAGTACCACCCAGATAGTAGAAATGTCTAATAGAAGAATGCTTGTGGCTGATACTGATATAGGTGTGGAACTTCGTAAGCAAATTGACGATCTGGAGGAATTACTCTTTGCTTACAGACATGGATATATTAAAGAAAAAGAAAAGAAACAATAACTTGTAATACAGCAAGTTATCAAACTTTAGTTAGAGAAATATTATAAAGCATTATTTGCTTGTAATATTTCTCTTTTTTTTGTTTTTAGCTCGATAACATCTTTTTGTTTTTTCATTTGAGTCTTAAAATGATTGTTAAAATGACTTTAGGCAAATAAACTTATTTCTACTACACTTCGTCTAACCAAACGTAAATAGAGAAAAACTGTAATTTGATTTAGATTATGAAATCTGTAGTTAGATTTAAATGATAAAATAAATCGGATTATACTAATAGTGATAATAATATAAATGATTAAGATATGAACAAAAGATTTGGTAAAGTTTTGATTGGTGCTATCTTAGCCACCATTCCTTCTGGGATTTATGCAAAACAATGGACTCTTAAAGAATGTATCAATTATGCATTGGAGAATAATATAAGCTTGCAAAAGACTCAAATTAAAAAAGCAAGTGCAAATGAGGATTATTTGCAGTCTAAAGCTGCTTTGTTGCCCTCTTTGTCTGCTTCGTCTAATCAGAATGTAAGTTATACTCCGTGGGTAACAAGCGGAATCAGTGGAGAGGGTTTCACCAAATCTTCTGTTGATAAGGTTTATTACAATGGTTCTTATTCTGTAATGGGTAACTATGTAATTTGGAATGGTAATAAGAATCGTAATCAGGTAAAACTGAATAAGTTGACTTACGAGGCTGCAGCTTTGGATTCAGCTACTCAGGCTCAAAACCTTCAAGAACAAATTGCAACATTATACATTCAGATTTGCTATTCTACGGAGGCGATAAGGGTAAATCAGGAAAGCTATAAGTCAAGTCTGGAAAATGAAAACCGTGGAAAGGAATTCGTTAAGATTGGTAAGATGAGTCAGGCTGATTTAGCTCAGCTTACTGCTCAGAGAGCCCAGGATGAATATAATATTGTTGCTGCTGAGAGTAATGTGAAGAATTACAAGAGACAACTCAAGGAATTGTTGCAAATTACAAATGATGAGGCTTTTGATATTGTGATTCCTTCTACTACAGATTCACAGGCTTTAGCTTCTATTCCTGCTCTCAATAGCGTTTATGCTTCTGCTCTTGATAATCGTCCGGAAATCAAAAGCTATCAGAATATGATAGATCAGAGTAATTTGAATATTGATATTGCTAAAGCGGGTAAAATGCCAACGATTAGTGCCAATGCAGGTGTCTCTACAAGTTCTACTTCCATGAACAAGACTGGTTGGGGAACGCAAATCAAGCAGAATTTTAGTTTAGGTGGTGGTGTTTCCATCAGCATTCCTATCTATGATAATCGTGCAACCAAAACTGCTATCAACAAGGCTAATCTTCAGAAACAGAGTAGTATGTTGGATTTGAAGAATGAGCAGACAAAGCTCTACTCTACTATTGAAAATTATTGGTTGCAGGCGAATACAAATCAGAGCCAATTCAAGTCTGCAAAAGTTTCTACAGAAAGTGCCAAGACCTCTTTTGAACTCTTGAATGAGCAATTCAAATTGGGATTGAAAAATATCGTAGAACTTCGTACGGGTAAGGATAATCTCCTTAAAGCTCAACAGAATGAATTGCAGGCTAAGTACTTGACAATCCTTAATTTAGGTATGTTGAACTTCTATAAAAACGGAAAGGTGGAGTAATCTTCTTTTATCAATATAAAATAGGTATGATGAAATAATAAATTTAAGAGAACACAGAGAGATATGAAAAAGAAAATCTTTAGTAAGGTATGGATTGCCATGATTCTTGTGGTTGTCATAGCAGTTGCTGCTTGGTTGCTTTCAGGGGGCAAAAAGGATGAACAGATTAATTTCAAGCAAGAGAAAGTTGCCACTCATACACTGCAGAACAGTATTACTGCTACAGGAACGATAGAGGCTGTTACCAGTGTTACGGTTGGTACTCAGGTGAGTGGTATTGTGAATAAACTTTATGTGGATTACAATTCCGTAGTTAAAAATGGTCAGGTGATTGCTGAACTTGACAAGACCAACCTGATCAGTGAACTGAATACGGCTAAGGCAAATTTAGCAAGTACTGAGAGTAATCTCAGTTATCAGAGTGCCAATATGAAGCGCTATCAGACTTTGTACAAGAAAGGTCTTGTAAGTGCTGATGAATATGAAAATGCCCTTTTGGCTTACAGGCAGGCCAAGGAGCAGGTTGCTTCTTCCCGAGAAAATGTGCAGAAAGCGCAAACTAATCTGGGGTATGCTACAATCACTTCTCCTATTGATGGAACTGTGATTTCTAAAAGTGTAGAAGAAGGACAGACTGTAGCTGCCAGTTTCAATACACCAGAACTTTTCACGATTGCCAAAGACTTGAAGAATATGCAGGTTATTGCAAATGTCGATGAGGCTGATATCGGCGGTGTAGCTGTTGGCAATAGAGTAAACTTTACGGTAGATGCTTATCCTGATGATACTTTCGAGGGGGTTGTTAAGCAGGTGAGACTGGAAGCTACCACTACTAATAATGTGGTAACTTACGAAGTGGTAATTAGCGCTCCTAATGCGGATCTGAAATTGAAGCCAGGACTTACTGCCAATGTTACCATTTTCACGAAGGAGCAAGCTAATATATTAAGTGTTGCCAATAAGGCTTTGCGCTTTACTCCAACTAAAGAGACGGTGGGCAAAGATATGAAAATCGTAGATTGCAAAGGTAAGAATAAGGTATGGACGCTAAATGGTAATACGCTGACTGCCCATTCAGTAAATATCGGGCAGAGTGATGCAATGCATACTCAGATTATTAGCGGTATAAAGGCAGGTCAAAGCGTAGTTACAGAAATAGTTGTTGATGCTTCTGAAGACGAAGAAGATAGTCAGCCGCAAAGTCAGGGATTGATTAGCGGACCTGGTCCAAGAGGAAAGAAAAAATAAACCAAGTTGAGAGCTCCCTGATAACGGGACTCTCAGCAGAAACAATTTTCAAGAGATGACAGAAATTTCAAGCAATAGCCAAGAAGGCAAACAAATAGGACAACAAGAGGGCAAAAAGGTCGTCATTGAATTGGATAATGTGAAGCGCAATTTCTTAGTTGGAGATGAGGTGGTTCATGCCTTGAAAGGTGTTAGCTTCAAGATCTATGAGGGAGAGTTTGTTACTATCATGGGTAAATCTGGTTCAGGTAAATCTACCCTACTCAACCAGCTCGGTTGTCTCGATACTCCATCCAGTGGTGAATATTATCTTGATGGAGTCAGCGTGAGGACGATGTCAAGAAATGACCGTGCTATTCTTAGAAACCGAAAGATTGGTTTTATATTCCAGAACTACAACCTGTTGCCTAAGACGACAAGTGTAGAGAATGTAGAACTTCCTCTGATGTATAATCCTAATATTGGTCCTGAAGAGCGAAAGAATAGAGCGATAGAAGCATTGAAGGCTGTAGGTCTTGGCGAGCGACTTTATCACAAGAGCAACCAGATGTCTGGTGGACAGATGCAGCGTGTAGCTATTGCCAGAGCTCTGGTCAATGATCCTGCGGTGATTCTCGCTGATGAGGCTACAGGTAATTTGGATACGAGAACCAGTTTTGAGATTCTGGTCTTGTTTCAGAAACTTTATGCAGAAGGCAGAACCATTATATTTGTGACTCATAATCCGGATATTGCCAATTATTCCAGTAGAAATATAGAACTGCGTGACGGTCATATTATCAGTGATGAATACAATCAGCATATCCTTTCTGCTAAGGAAGGTCTGGCTGCATTGCCTCAGAATACTGATGAGTAGATTAATATCTTATTTCTTTGATATTCCTATAAAAATAAGAAAATGAATTATCAGAATCTTTTTAAAATAGCAATACGTGCCATTGCGGCCAATAAGATGCGTTCTTTCCTCACGGCATTAGGTATTATTATCGGTATTGCCGCAGTTATTACCATGCTTGCCATTGGTCAGGGAAGTAAAGCCAGCATCAAGGCCAATATTGCAGAGATGGGTTCCAATATGATCATGATTCATCCAGGAGCCGATATGCGTGGAGGTGTTCGTCAAGATGCTTCTTCCATGGAGACTCTTAAGCAGACCGACTATGAAGCTATCAAAGATGAATGTAACTATATTTCGGCCATTTCACCTTCTGTGAGCAGTAATGGACAATGGATCAATGGTAACAATAATACCCAGAGTAGTATTTATGGTGTGAATCAGGACTATCTGACTATCAGACAATTGAAGATTGCTGATGGAGAGATGTTTACTGATTCTGACATCAAGACTGCTGCCAAAGTTTGTGTCTTGGGACAGACGGTTGTAGATTATCTTTTCCCGGATGGAAGTGATCCTATAGGAAGGGTTGTCCGCTTCAACAGTATTCCTTTCCGTGTGATTGGTGTACTTAAGAAAAAGGGTTATAATAGTATGGGTATGGACCAGGACGACCTTGTTTTGGCTCCATATACTACGGTCATGAAACGAATCTTAGCGCAGACTTATCTGAGTGAAATCGTATGTTCGGCCATTACAGAAGAAGCTTCAGAACCTGCTCAGGATCAGATAACACAGATTCTTCGTAGAACACATAAGTTGAAAGACGCTACGGATACGACGGAGGGTGACGATGATGATTTCAATATCCGTTCACAGGAAGAAATCTCAAGTATGATGAATTCCACGATGTCAACAATTACAATTTTGCTCGGTAGTGTTGCGGGTATTTCTCTGATTGTGGGTGGCATTGGAATCATGAATATTATGTATGTGAGTGTCACAGAACGAACCCGAGAGATTGGCTTGAGAATGAGTGTTGGAGCCAGGGGAATAGACATCCTCAACCAATTCCTTATCGAGGCTATTCTGCTGAGCGTTACTGGTGGTATAATCGGTGTGATTCTTGGAGTAAGTATTTCGGTTTCCTTGCAACAGTTTGCCCACGTAGCTACTCAGATAGAGCCATGGAGTATTATCATGAGCTTTGCAGTATGTACGTTTACTGGTGTATTCTTTGGATGGTATCCTGCCAAAAAAGCAGCAAGGCTCGATCCGATAGAAGCCATTCGTTACGAATAAAACAGGCAATAAAAGTTTTTTAAGAGATTTTTTGTAGCTAAAAAGACAATATTATAGCCTCCACTACGTTGTTTTTTAATAACAAGTGGAGGCTTTTTATTAGCTCACATTTAATAACTTGGAGATTTAACTATTTAAAGATTACTATTATGAAAACCTGTTGGCGGAATTAAAAAACCGCCTGAAAATTAGTATATTTTTATGGAGAAAAAAGTTGTGCATCTCGTTGATTTTTAGTAACTTTGTAGTGTCCAATTATAAAGTTATATATTTCACGC
>ERZ791632.383-NODE-383-length-12109-cov-3.64053_pt1 | contig 12109 bp, 9 predicted proteins | sample MGYA00510263_ERZ791632 | MGnify/ENA primary metagenome ERZ791632 (study PRJEB30046, sample SAMN00715181) | human gut metagenome | study: EMG produced TPA metagenomics assembly of the A metagenome-wide association study of gut microbiota in type 2... | reverse complement strand
AGTACCCTCGTACAGCTCCCACTCGCAAAATACAAAATTTATCTCACTTTCTCAAAGTCTACCAGCGTGTAGAAATTTATAATTTGTTTTTTTCTACACGCTGAAGGGAATGGCAAAAGCCATTTCCTTTGTTTTATCTAACCACAAAGTATATGTATATTCCGTAAATTATAAGCAGCAATATACCTTGCCATCTTTGGAATTTTTGGCTGATGATAGTAGGCAAAACAGCTATTAAAATTACGCCTAAGCACATTACACAATCAAAATTAACGCAGGAAAGTGAAACCGCAAGTTCGCCGCTTCCTTTTGTAATTGATATTAGTGAACAAAGCGGAAGAATTAAAGTTAAATCAATTATATTTGCACCAAGTATATTTCCGGCTGAAAGTGAGCCGGATTTTTTCTTTAGTGCTGTAAGAGCTGTTACAAGCTCCGGCAGGGAAGTGCCGATAGCAACTGCGATAACGCTTATTACTCTTTGCGAAATATTTAGGCTTATGGCAATTTGTGTGGCATATTTAACAAGAAGTTTTGCACCGAATATTATGCCCACAGCACCTAAAATAAAAAGAATTATGCAACTCACTTTTTCTTTTGTGCAGTATGATATTTTGCTTTCATCACTTTTTGTTTCGCTTTTTATGCATTTTATGTTTTCAAAAATAAATATTGCAAATACTGTAAATAAGAGTGTTACACCCAAAGCCGAAAGAAAATAATATTCTCCGACTTCACCTTTAAAGCGGAGTTCTTTCTTTTGCGTTACTATGCAGCCTATTATTATAAAAATAACAGCAAATATCATAGCGATACTTTTAAATGAAATATCTTTTCTTTTTATTTCAAATGGCATAAATGTAATAAAAAGTCCTAAAATCAAAGCTGTATTTGCTGTGACGGAACCTATCGCATTGCCGACCGCCATATCAACATTTTTGCTTAATGTTGCCTGAATACTTACTATAATTTCTGGCAGTGTGGTTGCGATTGATACTATTGTAGCGCCTATGATAAATTTAGGAACACCAAGCATATTTGCAACTTTTGTTGCACTGTCAACGAAAATATCACCGCCCTTAATTATTAAAATTAAGCCGATAATAAAAAACACATAAGTTAATGCTGTTGCCATTTTCTCACCTTAAAAATTTGTTGTTTTGCAAATTGATATATGATATAATATTTAAGCTAATACTGATATGAGGTGACATTATGTCTAAAAATAAAAAATTCAGTCCTATAATACTTATTCCTATTTTTGTTGCAATATTCGTTTTGATTGTTCTTGCAGTGAGTGGGCATTTAACAAGAACAGAAGATATAAAAGAACCGACTGCCGAAACTTCCGTTTCTGCAGTTAATGAGCAAAACAGTGAGCCTGTAAGCGAAAATTCAGATGGAAAGGTTACACTTTGCGCTGTCGGCGATAATCTTATTCATAATACATTGATTGACGCAGGCAAGCAGGAAGACGGAAGTTATGATTATACTTCGCTTTACCAAAATATTGCCCCTGTAATTCAAAAATATGATATTTCCGTAATCGACCAGGAAACTGTACTTGGCGGTTCTGATTTTGAATATACGGGCTATCCTGTGTTTAATTCTCCTCAGGAAATCGGCGATGCCGCAATAAATGCCGGATTCGATGTATTTAACTGTGCCAATAATCATATAATGGATAAAGGCTCACAAGGCATTATGAATGAAATTGAATATTTTAAAAAGCATAAGAATGTTGTTTATCTCGGTATTAACGAAGATGAAAAGAGTTATAACACTATAAAGTATTATGTAAAAAATAATATTACATTTGCATTGCTTAATTACACTTATGGCACTAACGGTATTGATCTTCCGAGTGATAAACCTTGGATTGTTAACATGATGGACAAGGATAAAGTAACTAAAGATATTAAGGAAGCAAGGGCAAATGCCGATGTGGTAATTGTATTTCCACATTGGGGAACGGAAAACAGCTTCAGTATTTCAGATTATCAAAAGGAATACACCGATTTGTTTAGCAAGTTGGGTGTTGACCTTGTTATCGGTTGTCACCCGCATGTAATTGAGCCGGTTAAGGAAGTTACTAATGAAAGCGGCCACAAAATGCTTGTTTACTATTCGCTTGGTAATTTTATTTCACATCAAATTGAAATTGACCAGCTTTGCGGCGGTATTGCAAGTGTTGATATTGAAAAGAAAAACGGAAAAATAACTGTTAACGGTAAGTTTATTCCGATTGTTACTCATTATAACAGAACAGACGGTGATAAATTTAGATTTGATGTTTATAAACTTTCCGACTATACAGATGAACTTGCAAAGTCACATTCACAAAACGGCGGAACACCCGAATACTATAATAAACTCGTGAAAAAAGTAATTGATGAAAAGTATCTTGATTTATCATAGTATCTTATTTTTGGCATATCATACAAAAAGTTTTAACATGAATTGATGCTCACGCAGTAAATTAACAAAATTGAATAAAATCGTTGACAAATTTATACCTGCTGACTATAATGAAAGTGTAGTAAGAACAAAGGCGTTCCGAGTTGATTCGGAGCGCCTATTTTTTGCTTTAATTTACAAAATTACTCAAGAGAGGAGTATTTACTATGAGTAAGTACACAAAAGAAGACATCCTTAAAAGTGCACAGGAAAACGGAGTTGAATTTATCAGACTTCAGTTTACAGATGTTTTCGGCATTATGAAAAATGTCGCTATCACAAGCTCACAGCTTGAAAAAGCACTTGACAATGAATGTATGTTTGACGGTTCATCAATTGATGGATTTGTAAGAATTAACGAAAGTGATATGTATCTTCATCCTGATTATGATACATGGACTATTTTCCCTTGGAGAAAGCACCAGAACGCACAGACAGCTCGTCTTATCTGCTCGGTATATTGTGCCGATAATAAAACACCGTTCCTCGGTGACCCAAGAAATGTTCTTCAAAAGGTTATGGATGAAGCTGCTGAAATGGGTTACAGCTTTAATGTAGGCCCTGAATGTGAATTCTTCCTTTTCAAACTTGATGAAGACGGCAACCCAACTACAACAACAGGCGACGAAGGTGGTTACTTTGACCTTAACCCTATTGACCATGGTGAAAACTGCCGCCGTGATATTTGCCTCGCTCTTGAGGAAATGGGATATACAATTGAAGCATCACACCACGAAGTAGCTGAAGGCCAGCACGAAATCGACTTTAAGTTTGATGAAGTAATGACAACAGCAGACCGTGTAATGACTTTCAAGCATGTTGTTAAAACTTATGCTACAAAGCATGGTCTTCATGCAACATTTATGCCAAAGCCGATTTATGGTATCAACGGTTCAGGTATGCACACAAATATGTCACTTATGACTAAAGACGCTAACGGTAAAGTAGTTAATGCTTTCTATGACCCTGAAAGCGAAGACGGTTTGAGCGAAGTGGCACATTATTTCATCGGCGGTCTTTTAAAGCATGTTAAGAGTATTGCAGTATATTCAAACCCAACCGTAAACTCATATAAAAGACTTGTACCTGGTTATGAAGCTCCTACCTATATTGTTTGGTCAGCATCTAACCGTTCATGTCTTGTTCGTATTCCTGCAGCAAGAGGAATGGGTACTCGTGTAGAGCTTCGTTGCCCTGACCCAACTTGTAACCCATATCTTGAAATGGCACTTTGCCTTGCAGCAGGTCTTGACGGAATTAAGAATAAAATCTCTCCTGCTCCTGCAGTTGATTATAATGTATTTGACCTTTCAGATGAAGAACTTGCAGCAAAAGGTATTGATTGCCTTCCTGGTTCACTTGAAGAAGCAATTGAAGCTTCAGAAGCTGACCCATTTGTTAAAGAAACAGTAGGCGACCATGTATTCAATGCTTATACCGAAGGCAAGAAAGCTGAATGGGATGAATACAGAACAAAGGTTTCACAGTGGGAAATCGACAGATATATGGTTAATTACTAATCTGTATCTTTTACTTAACCCTCTCTTATGGCAATTATGCCATTTGTTAGGCCGGCATCGCTTTCCGGTGTCGGCTTGACATATATTTTTAGCACAATGAGGTGCGACAATGTTATGAGTTGTCGTGCCTCTTTTTTATTTTCTTTTTATCATTACAAACTATTTAATTTTAGGAGGAAGAATATATGGATATAACATCTATTCTTGAAAAAGTCGACAGTGAAGTGTTCGGCATTTGGTTTTTAATCGGTGCGGCTCTTGTTTTCTTTATGCAATGCGGTTTTGCTATGGTGGAAACAGGCTTTACCAGGGCTAAAAATGCCGGCAATATTATTATGAAAAACCTTATGGATTTTTGTATCGGTACTCCGATGTTTATATTGCTTGGTTTCGGTCTTATGATGGGCGAAGAAGTTTTAGGTGGCTTTTGCGGTATGCCAACCTTGGGCGTTTTCACAAATTATCAAAATTTTGATTGGTCTAATTTTGTATTTAACCTTGTATTTTGCGCAACAGCGGCAACTATTGTTTCAGGTTCAATGGCTGAACGTACAAAGTTTTCAAGCTATTGTATTTATTCAGCTGTAATTTCTGCTGTTGTTTATCCTATTGAAGCAGGTTGGATTTGGAATCCAAACGGTTGGCTTGCAAATCTCGGCTTCCACGATTTTGCGGGTTCTTGTGCAATTCATATGGTTGGCGGTATCACAGCATTTATCGGCGCAATTATGGTTGGCCCTCGTATCGGCAAGTATGTTGAAGATAAGAAAACAGGCAAAAAAGTTGCTAAAGCTATTCCGGGACACTCTTTAACTCTCGGCGCACTTGGTGTGTTCATTCTCTGGTTTGGTTGGTACGGTTTCAACGGTGCTGCTGCAAAAAGCGGACCACAGCTTGCTTCAATATTTGTAACCACAACTTGTGCTCCTGCTGTTGCTACTTGTGTAACTATGATTTTCACTTGGATTAAAAACGGTAAGCCTGATGTTTCAATGTCACTCAACGCTTCACTTGCAGGTCTTGTTGCAGTAACTGCCGGTTGTGATGTTGTTGATGCACTTGGCTCTTGCATTATAGGCGTTGTATCAGGCATTCTTGTAGTTGTTGCAGTAGAATTTATCGATATTAAACTTAAAGTTGATGACCCTGTCGGTGCTGTTGCAGTTCACTGCGTAAATGGTATGTGGGGTACTGTTGCAGTCGGTCTTTTCGCCACTACAACCGTACCGGGTAATGATTCATTCCAAGGCCTTTTCTATGGCGGCGGCTTCTCACTTCTCGGCAAGCAGTTATTAGGTCTTGTTTGTGTTGCCACTTGGACAATTGTTACTATGACAATAGTATTTTTCATTATTAAGAAAACTAACGGACTTCGCGTATCTGAAGAGGAAGAAATCAAAGGTCTTGATGCTACCGAACATAATCTTCCGTCTGCTTACGCAGATTTTATGCCGGCTATGGCTTTTGCAACATCTTCTTCTATCAAAGCTTCAGCTCCAAAAGCAAGTGTACCTGCAACTCCGCTTGCTCCGGTTGAAAAGGCAGTTGAAGTTGAAACTTATACGACTAAAAAATCACCGGCTTTATCAAAAGTTGTTATGATATTTAATCCTGCTAAGTTTGAAGAAATTAAATCTGCTATGAATGAAATCGGCATTACCGGTATGACTGTTACAAATGTAATGGGATGCGGCACACAAAAAGGCCACATCAGAAAATACCGTGGTGTTGAAATCGAAGAAATGAATCTTAACCCTAAAATGAAACTTGAAATGGTTGTTTCTGCTGTTCCGGTTGAAACAGTTATTGAAACTGCAAGGGATGTGCTTTATACCGGTAATATCGGCGACGGTAAAATCTTTATCTATGATGTTGAAGATGCGGTTAAAGTTCGTACCGGCGAAAGAGGATATGATGCTTTGCAGGGTGAGGATGATGTGTAAAACAGATTTGTAAAATCTCTTTTATATAATTGTTTTTGCTATTTTCTACCAAAGAAAAGGGACTGTTAATTCAGTCCTTTTTCTTTTATGTGATATGCATAAAAATACAACCGTATACATAAGAAAGTGAATAACTATACTAAAAACTGTATGAATACTGTGATATTATACATAAAATAACTTAAAAATAACGCTAATTTTGTAATTTGTATAATTGACTAATAAGTGCTATTTATTGTAAAATTAAGAAAACACGATATTTATTGAACATTATGTTCATAAAATATATTGTTATTTACACATAACTTAAGGAGAGGATACTATGTTGAAAGAGGGAGAAATCAGAATTCCGTCAGGCTGTGCCATTGCTGCTATTATTGACAGAAAAGGCAACCGCATAAACGGTTCTCAAATCATTAAATCTATTGCACTTATGCACGATAGGTCAAATGGTCTTGGCGGTGGTTTTGCTGCTTATGGTATTTATCCTGAACATAAGGATGAATATGCTATTCATGTTTTCTATGATTCAAGCGAGGCAAGAAAGCAGTGCGAAGATTTTCTTTTTAGGCATTTTAATATTGATGTTGCGGAGAGAATACCTACCCGCCAAGTTCCAAGCATTGAAAAAGGCCCTGATATTTGGCGTTATTTTGGCAAGGCAAACCGTGTGCGAATGAAAGACGCAAGGCTTGATGAACTTGAATATGTTGCACAGTGTGTAACTAAAGTTAATAATGCAATTGAGGGTGCTTATATCTTTTCGAGTGGTAAAAATATGGGCTGCTTTAAAGCAGTAGGTTATCCTGAAGATGTAGGCGAATTTTATATGCTTGACCAATATGAAGCTTATATTTGGACAGCGCACGGCAGATTCCCGACTAACACACCCGGCTGGTGGGGAGGCGCTCATCCGTTTAATATTCTTGATTGGTCAATTGTGCATAACGGCGAAATATCATCATATGATGCCAACCGCAGATATATTGAGCAGTTTGGATATATTTGCACGATGCAAACAGATACAGAAGTTATCACTTATCTTTTTGACCATCTTTTGCGCCATCATAATCTTCCTATTGAAGTTGCCGCAGATGTACTTACAGCACCTGAATGGGATGAAATTGACAGAATGGACGATGATAAAAAGAAATATTTTACCGATCTTCGTTCTATTTATAACGGTGCGCTTGTTAATGGCCCGTTTTCTGTAATTCTCGGTTCTAATAAGGGACTTCTTGCTATTAACGATAGGCTGAAGCTTCGTTCACTTACTGCCGCAACTAAAGGAAACCGTGCTTATTTTGCTTCTGAAGAATCGGCAATCAGAATTATTTGCCCTGATCCTGATGAAGTGTGGTCTGTTTCAGGTGCAGAGCCTGTATTTATTCCGCTTGAAATTGATGAAGAGGAGGATGAGAACTGATGATAAATTATATTCCACGCAGATTTACTGTTATTCGTGATAAAGAACTTTGCATAAATTGCGGATGCTGTGTTCGTCAGTGTTCAAATGAATGCCACTTTTTTGATGAAGACGGAAAAACAGTATTAGTAAATTCAAAAAATTGTGTTGCCTGCCACAGATGTGTTGACCTCTGCCCGACAGGAGCATTGCGTATAGAAAAATATGTTTGTGATTATCGTGATAATGCGAATTGGACACCTTCTTATCAGCAGGAAATCTGCCGTCAGGCAGAAACGGGTTCGGTTCTTCTTTCCGCTATGGGTAATCCAAAGCCTTATCCTATTTATTGGGATAAAATCTTGCTTAATGCGTCACAGGTTACCAATCCGTCTATCGACCCTCTTCGTGAACCGATGGAAATTCGTACTATATTAGGTCGCAAGCCTGATAAAATTGAGGTTGAAAAGAAAGGTAAGTCTATCACCGAAATGCCGCCGCAGGTTATGCTTGAAACACCTATTATGTTTTCGGCTATGAGCTTTGGTTCTATTTCACTTAATGCTCAAAAGTCACTTGCTATGGCAGCCGTTGAACTCGGAACATTGTTTAATACAGGTGAGGGCGGTCTTCATCCCGACTTGCGTTCTTTCGGCGATTATGCTGTTGTTCAGGTAGCGTCAGGCCGTTTCGGTGTGCATAAAGATTATCTTAATAATTCAAAGTTCGTTGAAATTAAAATAGGTCAGGGTGCAAAGCCGGGTATCGGCGGTCACCTTCCGGGTGAAAAAGTAAATGTTGAAGTATCAAATGCCCGTATGATTCCGGAGGGTTCAGACGCTATTTCACCTGCACCGCACCACGATATTTATTCTATTGAAGATTTGCGCCAGCTTATTTGGTCGCTTAAGCAGGCTACACATAATAAAAAGCCTGTTTCTGTTAAAATTGCGGCTGTACATAATATTGCAGCTATTGCTTCAGGTGTTGCAAGAGCCGGTGCCGATATTGTGGTTATTGACGGATTTAGGGGCGGTACAGGTGCCGCACCTACAAGAATTCGTGATAATGTAGGTATTCCTATTGAACTTGCACTTGCTTCTGCCGACCAAAGACTTCGTGATGAGGGTATCCGCTCAACAGTATCACTTGTTGCCGCAGGTTCGTTTCGCTGTTCGGCAGATATTGTTAAGGCAATAGCTCTCGGCGCAGATGCCTGCTATGTTGCTTCTGCTCCTCTTATTGCTATGGGCTGCCATATGTGCCAAACTTGTAATACAGGTAAATGCAATTGGGGTATCGCTACTCAAAGGCCTGAGTTAACACGCCGCCTTAACCCTGAAATTGCACATCAAAGAGTAATTAACTTAATCAATGCTTGGAACCACGAAATTAAAGAAATAATGGGTGGTATGGGTATTAACTCTATCGACTCGCTTCGCGGTAACAGACTTATGCTTCGTGGTATAGGTTTGAGCGATAAAGAACTTGAAATACTCGGCATTAAACACGCAGGTGAATAAGGGGGATATGCAAATATGAAAAAAGTTTTCGCAAGAGAAGAACTTTGCATAAACTGCCGTCTTTGTGAGGTTTATTGCAAAACAGCTCATTCAAAATCAAAAGATATAGTTAAAGCTTATAAGTCGGAGAAGCCTGAACCGGTAAGCAGAATTTCTGTTTTTGGTGATAAGGTTGCTTCGGTAGCAGTTAATTGCCGCCATTGTGATGACCCGGCTTGTGTAAAAGCTTGCATTACAGGTGCAATGACTAAAGATAAAAAAACAGGCATAGTTTCTGTTAATGAGGATAAATGCATTGGCTGTATGACCTGCCTTGCTGTTTGCCCGATAGGTTGTATTAAGCAGGGAAACATTGCTTATAAATGTGACCTTTGCCAAGGCGAAGAACCTGACTGTGTTAAAAATTGCCCTAACCACGCTTTGTTATGGCTTGAAGTGGGAGGTGCTAAATAATGAATTATGTTATTATCGGTGCTTGCGCGGCAGGCCTTTCAACAGCGGAAGCTATCAGAAAAGCTGACGCTAAAGGCAATATTACAATGCTTACAGAGGAAGTGTATCTTCCTTATTCACGCCCGTCAATCAGCTATTTTCTTAAAGGTAAAGTTAAAGAAAGTGATATGGCACTGCGCAAGCCTGCATTTTATAAAGCTAATAATATAAATGTTGTTACAGATGCCAAAGTAACTTCTATTGATAGAAAAAATAAAACCGTTAAAGTCGGCAAAAAATCATACCCTTATGATAAACTTTGCCTTGCAACAGGTTCAAAGCCTTTTGTTCCGCCAATGGAAAATGTTGACGGTAAGGATAATGCAGTAACTTTCCTTGATTTAGCATCTGCAAAAGAGCTGAAAAAGCTTGCAAATGAAAATACAAAGGCGGTAGTTATCGGTGCGGGTCTTATCGGTATGAAAGCTGCCGAAGGACTTGTGAAAATATGCAAGAGTGTTGATGTTGTTGAACTTGCACCAAGAGTTCTTCCGTCAATTCTTGATAAAACATCTGCCCGCCAGGTAAAAAAACATTTAGAAAATAACGCAATTAAATTTCATCTTGAAAATACCGTTGTTAAAGCGAAGTCAAAGGGTAAGCACATTACGAGCGTGACTCTTAAAGACGGAAAAGTGTTAAAATGCGATTTGCTTGTACTTGCAGTCGGTGTAAGACCTCAAACCGAACTTGCCGAAAAAGTCGGACTTGAAGTAAACAGAGGTATTATTACAGATATTCATACAATGCAAACAAGTGATAAAGATATTTATGCGGCAGGAGATTGCACTGTTTCGGTTGATATGCTTGACGGTTCAAAGAAAATTATTGCTCTTTGGCCTAATGCTGTGCAGCAGGGTAGAGTTGCCGGCAATCAGATGGCTTGCGAAAGCGAAGTTGTAAACGGTACTTATTCAGTCAATGCAATTGACTTTTTCGGACTTCGCATTTGTACCTGCGGTCTTATAAATGCACAGGGCGAGCAGTATAGTGATAAAATCAAATCTGACGGTGATGTTTATAAAAGGCTTGTTTTTGAGGGTAATAAACTCGTAGGCTTTGTGCTTATCAATTCAAGCGAAAATGCCGGTATTTATACAAATCTTATTTCAAATAAAGTTGACCTTAGTTCACTTGAGGGTGATATTATGGATACACCGTCAATATTTATGTTTGATAAAGAAACAAGAATTCAAAAATTGAGAGGGGGCATTTTGTTATGATTATCGAAGCAGGGCTTACTCGATACGAAGCAGTAAATGAAGAAATTGAAAAGCAACTTAAAAAGCAAAACAAAGTTACTGTTAAAGATGTTAACGGCCAGCGATATATCGGTTGCGCTCTTGATGAGGGTAAAACCGTTGAAGTTTACGGTACACCGGGCAATGATATGGCTTGCTATTTAAATGGCGGCAGAGTTGTTGTTTACGGTAATTGCCAAGATGCAGTCGGCAATACAATGGGCGGCGGCGAAATCGTAGTTCACGGCCATTCGGGTGACGCTATGGGTTATGGTATGCGTGACGGTCAAATTTACATTCGTGATAATGTGGCTTGCCGCGGCGGTATTCATATGAAAGAATTTAGGCAAATGCGTCCGGTTCTTGTTATCGGCAAAAATGCAGGCTCATTCCTCGGCGAATATATGGCGGGCGGTACTATTGTTCTTCTCGGCCTTGATATGAAAAGGGGAGAAAAGCTTTTCGGCACTCACTGTGCTTCGGGTATGCACGGCGGCAAAATTTTTGTTCGCGGCTCTTTTCCAAAGGAAAATATCAGCGATAATATTAAGGTTCAAAATCTTGATGAAACTGATAAAAAAGAACTTGATATGTATATTAAAAAGTACTGCAAATTCTTTAATGCCGATTATAACACCATTATGGCAAAGCCTTTTAAAAAGCTTGTTCCGGCATCATCCCGCCCGTATGCAAATCTTTATACACCTAACTAAATAAAAATAATCAAAAGCACCGAGATTCATAATCGCAAACTCGGTGCTTTTTGCATTGTTGCAAATTTTGACTTTAAATGATACAATATAAAAGTAAATGTTTTGTTTAAGACAAAGGAAACTTATGTTATTTGCTACTATGAACTTAACGGTGGCGAAGTCGTTATTACACCTAATCCGGCACCACAGCCGTCAACTCAACCTACACAGGAATCAACACCACAACAAGCTACACAGCAGACTGCTCAACAGCAGTCAACTCAAAATGATACAACAACTGCACAGACTGAAGTTGCAAAGCCTAAATCAACTAATACTAAAAAGATTAAAGCGGCAAAGAAAGCAATTTCATTTAAGTGGAAAAAGGTAAGCGGTGTAAAGGGCTATCAAGTTCAAGTTGCAACAGATAAGAAATTTAAGAAGAATAAGAAAACCGTAACAATCAAGAAGCAGAAAACCACAAAGACTATCGTTAAAAAGCTTAAAGCAAAGAAAAAGTATTATGTAAGAATCAGAACTTATAAAATAGTGAACGGTAAAAAAGTATATTCTTCTTGGTCAAAGGTTAAGAGTGTTAAAACTAAATAAAACAAATAACCCCGACACTTTATTGTGTCGGGGTTATAGACTGTCGATAAAGTGGCTAAAGCGCGCCGAATAAAATAAATAAACCTTTTTGCCTCCTTTGTAAAGGGTGCGGGTCTCCGGTGGAGACCTCTGCACAAAGTGCAGAAGCACCGACCGAACCGACAGGTGAGACGGTGGGTGCAACTTGTTGCACTCGGAGGGATTGAAAAATAGCTTGGACATCGAGT
>ERZ791632.382-NODE-382-length-12113-cov-44.0831_pt1 | contig 12113 bp, 9 predicted proteins | sample MGYA00510263_ERZ791632 | MGnify/ENA primary metagenome ERZ791632 (study PRJEB30046, sample SAMN00715181) | human gut metagenome | study: EMG produced TPA metagenomics assembly of the A metagenome-wide association study of gut microbiota in type 2... | reverse complement strand
TATCAGAGATGAATGGCTTGGCAAGGCTCAGGGTTACACCGCCCGTAACACGATGACGCTTGTAATCATTGATCTTCAAGGCACCCAGCTCTGTATCAGAACCGCCATATCGGGTACCATCACTGTGGTCGCTCATGAAATCATATCTTGCCAAAGGAGAAACCTTTCTGATGAGACTCTTAGGATTAGCCACCGGAATGTCATAGCAAACAAAACCATCGAATGCATGAACATCGTGGAAGGCATTCTTGCTGTAATGCTTGTAAAGATACTCAGCCTCAGCAATGAAACCACCCTTGTGGAAGGTGATACCGCCATCATACATCGTTACCGTAACATCAGATGGCTTAATCTTCTGGGTACTCAACACCAGGTTCACATTCGGAAAGAGGAACTGAGCCTTAGCAGAATAGTTAACGCCCTTGGTCCAGTAATCTTTCTGGTTGGTCAAGCCAGAACCGTTGAAGATACCAGCATTCACCACGATTGGGAAACCTACATTCCAGGTGTATCCGATTTCAGCACCCACGTCGCGCACGTTGCCCACCTGCTTGGCGATGAACGAGCGGTTGGCGAAGTACTGCTGATGAGGAGAACGGTGAGCATCAATAGTGAATGGCACGCGCTCCTGACCGATGGTGAACTGCAGAGTCTTCCAAGGCTTGATGCGTGTATAAGCATCGAGCATCTTGATCTTACCCTCGTCGCAGAGGTCGATTTCTGCCTTATAACTAACCTCCTTTGTTACATTTCCTGCTACATTGATACGAGCCGTACGCACCTCAAATCGTCCCTCCCCTTCTTCGGTCTGGTATTCATACTTAGAACGGATGGTTCCACCTATCTTCATTGTCTTGACGAATTCAGGCACATCGTTTCCAAGAGAACTCTTTTCTGAGTTTTGGGCATTCATTCCCATCGACACCATAGACAGTGCTATCAACAGATACGTTTTCTTCTTCATTTTTACCTTATTATATATATACCTTAATTGATTGTTACCAACAAGAAAGCAATCCCGTTATGAATTGAAATCCTACAAGATGCCATTCTATTTCTTTTCGGCTGCAAAGATAAGGAGAAAATGTTTCTTTCACAAAACATAAGTATTAAAAATGTGTTACATTGCCTGTTTACAAAGCGTGTAATATGATTGTAACGCCCGTAATATCGATGTAACATCATCGTCACAAACATGTAATCATCTTTTCGCTCTAGTTTAAAAATATCGCCGTACCTTTGCAACCGAAAAGAAATACAATTAACATATATGATTTATGAAGGAAAATAAAAAAGCGATTTTGGATATTCTTAAGAAGAAATCCAAGAAAGACGGTAAGTTTGAAAACTTGGTTCTCAACCTCGCCTTACAGAAGATTGACAGCGATAACTTTGAGTTTGACGGCGAGGCAGTCTATACCGCCGACAAGAAGCGCTTGGTTTACTACATGAACCATGATGCCAGTTTTACGATTCCTGAGGGAGTAGAGATTATCGGAGAGATGGCATTCCGTGGCAAGAAACAACTGTCTCATGTCATCATCCCTAGTACGGTGAAGGAGATAGAACATGATGCATTCTATGATTGTGATGAATTGGATAACATTTATATACCTGCCAGCGTGAAAGCTATCAAAGCATACGCTTTCGCTGAATGCGACAAACTGAAGAAGATTACTTTCGCAGGAACTCCAGAAAAGTTGAGCCGTCATACTTTCGATGACTGCGACCAGTTGCACGACATCATCGTTCCTGCCGGCAGCAGCAAATTCTTCCGTAAAGAGCTTCACTTCACCGACGGAGATACCGATTTCCTCGTTCTGGAAGTACCAGACAAAGACTCTAAAGAACTTTCTAAGAACAAGAAGGACGAGAAAGCTTCTGCAAAGAAGGATAACAAGGCCAAGAAAGAGCCTGTAAAAACAAAGTAACTCTATAATTAGCAAACGACTATGACCAAAGAAGAATTACTAAAAAAGGCATACGTAGAACGCGATATCAGTTGGATGTACTTCAACCATCGCATTCTGCAGGAAGCAGAGAAAGAGTACGTACCATTGTTGGAACGTCTCTCTTTCCTCGGTATTTATTCCAATAACCTTGACGAGTTCTTCCGTGTCCGCGTGGCATCACTCAACCGCATGCTCGACCAGAAGCTCGACAAGGATACCGAACAGCAAATTAAGAAATCACTTAAAACAATAAATAAACTCAATGAATCTTATTCGAAAGAATACACTGAGGCGGTGGATACGGTTTTCCGAGAGCTTGAAGTACACAAGGTTCGCCTGCTCACCGAAGATCAGCTCAACGACGAGCAGAAGGAATTCCTTACGCAGTTCTTCTACGACAAGCTCAATGGTTCTGTCAACCCAATCTGGCTCAACGAGATAGACGACCTCTCTACCCTGGAGGACAACCGCATTTACCTTGCCGTAGAAAAGGCCGAGGATGACAAGAAGAAGAAATACGCCGTAGTAAAGGTACCGGATAGAGTCTATGGACGCTGGGTGAAGGTACCGGCAAGCGATGGTTTCGACAACATCATGTATCTCGATGATGTAATCAGATACTGTCTGCCACTGGTATTCCTCGGTTTCAAGAAGAGCACCTACCGTGCCTTCAGTTTCAAGTTTACCAAGGATGCCGAAATGGAGATGGACAATGATGCCGACTTCGGAACCATGGAGAAGATTGCACTGGGTGTAAACAGCCGTAAGAAGGGTGAAGCCGTGCGCGTAATCTACGACCAGGAGATGCCGAAGGAACTCCAGAAGAAGTTGCGTGAGCGACTGAACACCAAGGAGTTGGATGCTTCATTGGCTGGCGGTAGATACCAGAACCACAAGGATCTGATGTCGTTCCCAGATTGCGGACACAAGGAACTGAAGTACGAAAAATGGGCTCCTATCATGAAACCGGAATTCCTCTCCAACGAGAGCATCCTCGACCAGATTCGTGAAAAAGACCGTTTTATCCATGTACCCTATCATAGCTTCAACGGCTACATCCGCGTGCTCCGTGAGGCAGCTACCAAACCAGAAGTAAAGGCCATCAAGACCACCCTCTATCGTCTGGCAAAGGATTCGAAGGTAGTGAAAGCACTCATCACCGCTGCCCGCAACGGCAAGAAGGTGACTGCCGTGGTAGAGCTTCTGGCCCGTTTCGACGAGGAGAGCAACATCAAGTGGAGCAAGCGCATGCAGGAAGAGGGCGTGAACGTGATCTTCGGTGTAGAAGGACTGAAGATTCACTCCAAACTGCTCTATATCGAGTCAAAGAAGGGAAACATCGCCTGCGTGGGAACCGGAAACTTCCACGAGGGCAACGCCAAGATCTATACCGACTATCTGATGATGACCGCCCGACCAAAGCTGGTGAACGAGGTGGCTAAAGTATTCGATTTCATCGACCGCCCATTCTCGCCATTCCGCTTCAACGAGCTACTCGTATCTCCTAACTCCATGAAGAGCCGCATCCTGCGCATGCTCGACACCGAGATCAAGAATGCCAACGAGGGCAAGGAGGCTTGGGTGAAGATGAAGATCAACCACATCACCGATACCGATATGGTAACCAAGCTCTATCAGGCGTCAAAGGCTGGCGTGAAGATAGACATCGTGATCCGCGGCAACTGTTCGCTGGTGCCAGGCATCGCCAAGCTCAGCGACAACATCCGCTGCGTGGGCATCATCGACCGCTATCTGGAGCACAGCCGCATCCTCATCTTTGCCAACGGAGGCAAGCCAAGATACTTCATCGGTTCTGCCGACTGGATGCCTAGAAACCTCATCAACCGCATCGAGGTACTCACCCCGGTATATGACGAGGATATGCAGGCAGACCTGCTCCGCACCATCTCATACGGTATGAGAGATACGATGAACGGCCGAGTAGTAGATGGCAAAGGCGGCAAGGAATTTGTAGAAGGCGAGCCATTCCGCAGTCAGGAAGAACTTTATAAAGCATATAAATAATGATGAATTTAGCATCCATTGATATCGGCTCCAACGGAGCCAGACTCCTCATCAAGCGCTTCGATCCCGAGGCAATCCGAGAGGAAGACCGCATCAAGAAACTCATGTTCATCCGCATCCCATTGCGATTGGGCAAGGATGTTTTCACCCTGGGAAAGGTTTCCAAGGAGCGTGAGAAGATGATGCTCCACATGATGAAGGGCTTCAAGCAATTCATGAAACTCAATGACGTAGAGGCATTTCGCGCCTGTGCCACATCAGCCATGCGCGATGCCGAGAACGGCAAGAAGGTGCTCAAGAAGATAGAGAAGCAAACCGGCATCAAACTCGAAATCATCAAGGGTCAGGAGGAGGCACAACTCCTCTACAACAACCTGGTAGAGAAAACAGACTCCAACGAGGGCAGCTTTGCCTACATCGATGTGGGCGGTGGTTCCACGGAGGTGAGCATCATCCACGACGGTGTGCTCGCCGAGAGCTATTCCTACAACATGGGTACCCTGAGAATGCTAAGCGGCAAGGTGACTGCCGACACCGAAAAGCTCTTCAAGGAGAACCTGACGAAATATGCCGAGCAATACGGCGACATCAAGATCATCGGTTCGGGTGGAAACATCAACAAGTTGAACAAGCTGGCACGCCACAGCAAGCAGGACTCCAAAAACCTGACGCTTTCCGAACTGAAGCGCCTCTACTCGATGATGCAGCCCCTGAGCATCGAGGAGCGCGAGATTTCCTTCTCTCTGAAGGAAGACCGTGCCGACGTCATCATTCCTGCCGCTGAAATTTTCCTCAAGGCATGCGAATACCTGAAGTGTGAAAGCATCATGGTGCCCAACATCTCGCTCGCCGACTCCATCGTGGATGGACTCTATGAGAAGATGATGGCAAAAACAGAGGAATAAACCACTTCATCCACAAATAAAATAAAAGATATGTCTATATCTCAAATTTTTATGCTATCTTTGCACAGAAATGTGCGAAGGTAGCATTTTTTGTTTACCTTTCGCCTCTTCTTGCGTCATACACATAAAAAGAAACAAATGGAAGAAACAGAATTTGAACATATCGCCCAGGAAATGCGCCCCAGGCTGACGGCACATTGTCAACGCTATCTCTCGGCAGGAACCCTTGCCGAAGAAGCCGATGACATCGTGCAGGAAACCCTGGTGAAGCTCTGGAAGATGCGCGAAAGGCTCTCTGAATACCAGAGCATCGAGGCGCTCGGAATGACGATAGCCAGGAATCTCTGCATCGACCATCTGAGACGCAACAAAGCCCAGACGGCATCGCTGGAACAGATGAAGCATCCCGCAGAAATCTGTACGGCAACCGAGCGTACCGACCAGACCATCATCGACGAAGATACGCAAAGGCGACTCAACAGGGCGATGGACAGGCTTCCGGATACGCAGAGAAGAATGCTGCTATTGAGAAGCGAGGGAAAGAGCCTCGATGAGATTGCCGAAATCTGCGGTGCCAACAAGACGAGCACCAAGACGATGATTTCTGCAGCAAGAAGATCATTGCTGAAAATGATGAAGTCATAAACTCTAAAAAGGAAAGAAATGAAGAAACTAGAAGATATAACCTATCGCCATGAGCTGATAGAGCGCTACCTCGATGCTGATACCAGCGTGGAGGAAGAACAGGCATTGGCTGATTTCTATCGCCATTGCGAGGATAAGGATTTAACGGATGAGGATCTCGACATCAGAAACCTGATGCTGGGAATGGAGAACTATACTCCGAATTTCCATCAAACAGAAATGGAAATGATGGAAGAACTGGATGGTAAAGAAGAGATGTCCCTTGCAACTTCTAAGAAGCACGAGACGAGATGGGTACGCCTCTCTGCGATACTTCTTGCTACAGCGATGCTGGCAGGACTCATCTTCCTGCTCTTCCCTATCAAGGATTATTTCTCATCCTCTTCTGAACAACAACCTGGCCTTGCCAACCTGGTTCCTACAGAGCAGGTGGTTCGCTCGCAGCCATCTTCTGAAGATGAAGACAAGACCCTGAACTCGTACGAAAAGATGGAACGTGCCGACTCCCTCTTCCTGGCAGCAACCCGGGATATCGTGACTCCGCAGGAGATGAAGTCAAGCAAGATTGCCCTTACCAAAAGAAAGGATATTGCAGAAAGAAGTGAGAACCATACTGGGAAGACTGCAGGAAATACAGAAGAGACCTCTTCTGGCAACCTAGAAAAAACTTCAAGTAATGCCGAAAAGACTTCAAGAAAAAATGAAAAGACTTCCGGCAATGCCGAAAAGACCTCTTCTGAAACAGAAAGAAGCATTCATGAAGATTTCAATCAGATTTATGAAGTAGCCTCTGCCGCCCTGCCTTCTGCCGAGCAGCTGACCATCAACCGCCAAGGCGATAACATCGTTATCTCAACCCTGGACAACGAAGGCAACATGCAGCATTACACCATCAATATCAAAGAAACACAAGATGGTAGTTATCAGCTACTTCCATTGGCACAGTTAAACGAATGATAAAACATTTCACGCTTATGAAAAAGTATATTTTCACCATTGCATTTGCCCTGCTGGGCATAACCAGCAGTATGGCATCCAAGGCAGATACCCTGCGTATCTACAGCATCGACGGCGAGCGCATTCCAAACTTCACCGGCAAGGAACTCATCGGTAAAACCATCAAGAATTACCAGGTAAATACCAACGTCCTGCCGGCACCCAAAAGAGATGTGATAGAGATTCATATCATCACCACTACCACACCTCCTGCCCGCAAGCCAGACCCTCACTATCTGATCAAGGGCAGAGAGCAGGAGCTGACTAAAGAGGAATTCAACAAGATTTCTCCCAGCAAAATCAAAGCCATCGAGGTCTTGAAAGAGGGCACCAAAGCCATTCTGGAAAGAGGCCTGAAAGAGGATGGCAGAAGCTACATCATCGTTACTCTGGAGAAATAACAGATAAGACGTATCCCTTTTTCTTCAGCGACTCAATCTTAACGGTCGCATCATGCTGAAGAGCATGGCGGAGATACGTCATCTGCACATTCACAGCCAGGGAGTTGGCATAGCTTACGGTACCCCACACCGCCTCCTGTATCATCTCCTTGCTTACTACATTGCCGATATTCTTCGCCAACAGACGGAGAATGTCGGCTTGTCGGCTGGTGATGAGCACACGAGAGGAACGGGTGCGAAGCTCATTGTTATTATAGCAGAAGGTGGTTTCTCCGAAATGATACACCTCCTCTTCTATCGTCTCACTCTCATTCATGGAGAACCGCTCCTCTATTCTTGCCAGCAACTCTTCCGGATAGAAGGGTTTGGCAAGATAATCGTTTGCCTTCAGGGAGAAACCTTTCAGTCGATCGTTCTTCTCCGTACGGTCGGTGAGGAAGAAGATAAGCACCTTCGGGTCGATGGCTCTGATGCGCTCAGCCACCTCATAGCCATCCATCTCCGGCATATTGATGTCGAGCAATACTAGGTCGGGCTTCACCTCCGGGAACTGCTCCCATGCCTTCATGCCATTTCCGGCATAAGTCACATCGTAGCCATGCTGCTGCAGGAAACTCTTCAGCAACATGGAATACTTCAAGTCATCGTCTGCAAATAATATCTTGATCAATTTTTCTATTGTTTATAGCGTTAAACCGGATGCATCAGGAGTGCTGCGGGATGATGATCGAAATCCTGGTTCCCTTGCCCACTTCGCTCTGCATCATTTTTCTGCCCCCATGGGCCTTCACAATCATATCCACAAAACTCAAACCCAAGCCGATGCCCGGCTGCATCATATCCGGGTAAGCATTGCTGCGATAGAACTTCGTCCAGACTCTCTGCTGCTCGTCGGGCGAAATTCCGATACCATTATCTGATACAGAAATCATGACTTCCTCCTTCTCGGTATCTCGGCAGGCAACATGGATATTGACGATATCGCCGGAATACTTCACCGAGTTCTCCATCAGATTACTGACCACATTCAGAAGCTGGTCTCTATCTCCCATCATCCGGTCGGAAGTGCGCAGGTAATCGAGCGAAACATTCACCTCCTTCTGTCTGTTCTTTCGATACACAGCCACCAGATTCTGCAAGGCGGCATGGATATCGAAAGAAGTTATCTGGAGTGGGATATGTTCCTCTGCCCTGATTACTTCACGGAGTTTGGCGAGATAGGCGGTCAGGTTATCGCTCTCCTCTCTTACGGTCTCCATGATAAGGGCATTCTCATCCTTCTCATCAGTCTTTTGAGCAGAGAATACGGATACACACATCTTCAGCGTCTGCACGGGGCGCTTCAACTCGTGAATCATCGTATGCACGAAGTCGCTTCGCATCTTATCCACCTTCTTCTGCAGGAGCAGCACCTTGATGAGATAAGCTATGCTCAGGAGAAGCATGATGGTAACCAGGAGACTTCCTATCATCTGCCACATCATTCCCTTCAGGATGGGCAGCATCGGCACCTGCATCCTCATTTGCATCGACTGATACTGGATAGGATTGAAAGGCACTTCCACCAGCATTTCGTGATGAAACAAGGTAGGAGGCTCTACGATTCTTGTCTGCCAAAGGCGATGCTTACCCGTCTTCATCTCAGACTCGATGAACCCATTGCCCAGTTTCCTACTGACGAAACGATCAAAATGCACCTTGTCAAAACGGGTAAGCTGGTAAGTGATGTAAGTATTCAGGCAATCAAAAGAATTATTGGAATCCGTCTCACGCAAATCGAAAGTATCTCTCTTCTCCATCACGTTACCGAATCCCGGCTTGCGATACACCACTCCACCAATGATTGTATCCGTATCCAGCGGAGAGCAAACCGTTGTAACGGGAGGCTTGTAGTCTGAAAAATATGCCGTGACGACATAACCGATATGTGATTTTTCTTTTACCGCTGCTCCGATATTTGTCAGATAAGTGACTATTGCCTGTTCCGCCTTTTCGGCGTTTTTCTTCCCCATCTCTCCCATCGAATAGGTCACGCTATTGTAGAGCCAATAGGTCTGCAAGCCTATCAGCAGGAAAGAGGAAAGGATGGCGAGCAGCCAGACTTGTTTGATTCTTCTATTCATATCATTTTTTCTTTTTTCGATGCAAAGGTACGAAGATTTCACTATATATAATAAGGTGAAGCAAGATTATTTTGCCAGCGTAATGTTTCAGTAATGATTATTTGCGATTTTGAGCCCGAAAAGCTGTTCCTTTGCAGACGAAAACAAAAAGCAAGGAAGAAAATGAAGAAAGAAACAGTTATATGTGCGATGCTAGCCACCGCCACCTGTGCAACAGCACAAAACGGGAAATTCCCGACATCTGGAGTTTGTGCAGATTCGATACAGACGGAAAAAGATTCAATCAAAGCTAACCAAGAAGCTGAGATCAAAGCAGACAAGGAAGCCGAGATTCAAGCCGTAACCGTAACAGGTCATCGCCCGATGTACAAGATGAGAAACGATGCCCTGGTTACCCGTGTCCGCAACACTCCTTTGGCAAAGGAGCCAACGCTGGAAGATGTATTGAAGCACATCCCCGGCATGAAACAAACCGCCGATGGAAGCCTGGTGGTAAACGGACTGGGAGCACCCATCATCTATCTCAACGACAAGAAGGCGACTTCTGCCGAACTCTCTCATCTCGATGTGAAGCTGATAGATGAAATAGAACTCATTACCACTCCTGGTGCAAAATATGATGCAACGACGGGAGCCGTACTGAGAATCCTGACGAGAAGAACAGACGAGGGTATATTCGGCAAGATGCAGGTGTATGATAAATTGAGCGAGGTGAACACCAACCACGAGGAATTGACCCTGGGTTGGGTAACGAAGAAGATTTCGCTCACAGGATTTTACGGTTACACAGACAACCGTTACAATGTGCATCAGCCACAGGAAGCGCTCGTAAGAGCCAATGATGGCGAATATCTCTTCGGAACCGACCGCCATGGCAAGAACAAGGCAAATTATAACGCTACAGAACTCAACTTCGACTGGTTGCTCAGCAAGCAACACGAAGTGGGAATACAATGGGAAGGGCTTTGGCTGAATGGCGGTAGAAGCGAGAAACAGCAGCAGTACTATCGCTATCCTAACCCAGCAGGAGAAGATACAAATAGAGAGATGAAGCTTTCTGATGCGGATGGCGAGATGAAGTATTTTGATGCGGAGAGCCAGCAATGGGGACACCAGCGCAGTCACCACTTCAACCTCTTCCATCTGGCTAAATGGTCGAAGCATTTCTCATCACAGATTTATCTGGACTATGCAAGGAACAAGAATTCTGACAGCCAGCCTATCACGGAGAAAGAAGGTAGCGAGATGCAGGAAACCCTCAACCGTTCCAATTCCAACTACGATATCTATAGTGGAAGATTCGAAGTCAAGCAACTCATCTCTGACAAACATTCCATCAACTTCGGTGGCGAATGGAGCCTGATGGAAGGTAAGGGAAAAACCGAAAGTTCTGCCGATATGCTTGGAACTACGGAATACAAAAACCACGATACCAAGACGGCTGCTTACCTGCAATATCAGGGTGAAGCTGGCAAATGGAACTGGTGGGCAGGCATCCGATATGAGCATCTCACCTCCCGATACACCAATCTGTCGGAGATATCTCCCGATAATATGGAGCGTCATTACGACCAATGGTTTCCATCGTTCGGTATCACTCTCAACGAACCGTCGTGGCATCACTCGCTCAGCTTCCGCACTACCACCGCCCGACCTTCTTTCAGTCAGCTAAGCGGGAACATCTACTATACCTCGCGCTTTCAGTATCAGATCAGCAATCCGAAGCTACAGCCTGTCAACACCTATCGTCTGACCTACTCCGTGCAGTGGAAAGATTTCATGGGAATGTTGAGATACACCCGTACCGACCACTCCATCATGTATGTGCATGAAGTGCCGGAAGACAAGCCCGTAAGATACGTGAGTACATTCATGAACTTCAACAAGATTCAGAAATACATGGCATATCTCAACTGGGGTCACGTCTTCGGCTGCTGGCGTCCGAATGTCAATGCAAGCATCACTTACCAGCGCTTCTCCGTAAATGATCATGGAGAGCTAATCAGTTACAACGGAGCAACTTGGAATGCATCGTTTGACAATTACTTCACACTACCAAACGACTATCAGCTGTCGCTCTCCTACAGTTTTGACAACGGAGGACAAGTGGGCAAAACGAAGTTCAGCCCCACTCAGAACTGGAGTCTTGGTGCCAACAAATCGTGGATGGACGGCAGATTACAGGTTGCCTTCAGTGCCAACGACCTCTTCCATCAGCAGCTCTTCAAGGAGCGAATCCACGAGCATGCCGTTGACTTCTCCCAGACTGAGGATTACAAGCTATGGAGCTACAAGTTGACCGTAACCTGGAAATTCAACAAGCGCAAGGGAAGATACAACGGCATGAACAGTGCGGAAGATGAATTGAACCGACTATAGCCGGACAAGACTCTCTGATCTTAATGATCTTTATAATTTCAAGTATCCGGGTTATCCCACTCCCAGCAGTTCTACTTCGAATATCAGGGTAGAACCGCCTGGGATGCCCGGCTGCGAGAACTTGCCGTAGCCCATCTCGGCAGGGATGTAAAGTTCCCACTGGTCGCCCACGTGCATCTGCTGCATGGCAACAATCCAGCCATCAATCAGGTCGCTCAATCGCATGGCGAACGGCGTACCGCCACGGCTGGAATCAAACTTCTTGCCATTGATGGTCCAACCGGTATAATGAGCCGTCACGATGCTGCGTCGGCTAGGCTGTGCACCCTTCGGGTCGCCCTGCTTCAACACCTTATAATATATACCACGAGGCAGCGCCATAACGCCCTCCTCCTTTGCCTTTTCCTCCAGCCAACGCTTGTTGGCCTCTACATATTCTCTTTTTGCCATAAAACTATTTGGATTCTTGATATACTATGATTTTTGCGCAAAGTTACAAAAATCTATCGTATCTACAAAAGAAAAAGGGGAACTTTTCTTCTTTTATCAAAGAAAAGCAGTACCTTTGCACCCTAATCATCCAAAAATACGATATGCCACAATCACTACATATTGCAATTATTGGTGGGGGTGCCGCAGGATTCTTTGCGGCGATAGAGGCCAAGCGCAACTTCCCTCACGCCGACA
>ERZ791632.381-NODE-381-length-12131-cov-34.9773_pt1 | contig 12131 bp, 8 predicted proteins | sample MGYA00510263_ERZ791632 | MGnify/ENA primary metagenome ERZ791632 (study PRJEB30046, sample SAMN00715181) | human gut metagenome | study: EMG produced TPA metagenomics assembly of the A metagenome-wide association study of gut microbiota in type 2... | reverse complement strand
TCAATGTCAGTATTCGCTTTTTGTGAAGCAGAGTAAGATAACTAGTTATAGGTGAAAACATATTAGGTGGTGTTGGCATCATTGTATGTTGCCATTACCTTTGTTTTGTATATGTAATCACCCAAAATCGGATAAAAAATGTATCATGATGGGAAAGAAAGAAGTTTTTCAATTTGGTGAGAAGCCTATTTATATAGAGCGTAATGAAGGGAACGTTTATGTGGGTGACTATGTGTCAAATACTAATGAGGCTTTTGCTGATGAGTCATTTGAATTGCATATGTTTGCTCCTCAAATAACTCCCCCAATTGTGCGGGAAGAGGTTGGAATCATACTTGATTGGATAGCAAAAGATACAGATAAGACTGACCCAAAAAGAGTTGCTTTGCTTTATGGCAGTGCAGGTGTTGGAAAGTCGGTCGTAATGCATGATGTTCTTTTGGAATTGGAACAAAAAGAAGAGTATTTAGTACTCGGACTCAAGACAGACCAGATAGAATTTGGAGATACTGAAGATTTGAGTAAACGGATGCATCTGGCAAAACCTTTAGTGACTATAATTAAGGAAATGGCTCAAAAGGCAAAGCGAGTTGTTGTTCTAATAGATCAAATAGATGCTCTTTCCTTGTCGTTGTCTTCTAATAGAACTCCTTTACGTTCTATATTTAAACTGATAGAGCAGCTTAAATCTATACCACATGTTCGGGTTGTCATATCTTGCAGACCTTATGATTTGGAATATGATCCGATTTTGAATGATATGAAGATAGAAACAAAATGGGAACTTAAAAATTTATCTTCTGGTCGGGTAAAGAGTATCTTGAAAAGTCATAATTTGGAAGATAGTATTAGTGAACAGCTACTTGCTTTCTTGGGTAATCCTTTGCATCTTTATCTATATTTGAAAGTGATGCCTTTTGGAAAACTACGTAATCCAATTACAGAGGAAGTTCTTTATGATGAATTATGGAGAATATTTGTGATAGATATTCATGCAAATAAAAGGGAGAAAGTTTTGAAATTACTTGATGCAATGGTAGATGCTATGTACAAGCGTCAAGAATTATTTGTTCATAAGCAGGAATTTGAAAGTAAATTTAATGATGAGTTAAATTATCTTTTTTCAAATGGTTTATTGCTATGCACTTCTAATGGACGTATACAGTTCTTTCATCAGACCATGTTCGACTATGTCTATGCTAGAAGATTTGTGGAAAATAATTATGACTTGTTGAATGAATTATCTAATCAGCACCAAGGTCTTTTCTCGCGTGCTGCGGTAAAAAGTATCTTTAGTTTTTTGCGAGAGACCAATCCTGGTTTATATATTCAAAATATGAATAGGCTTCTTTTTGACAAAGGCGAAACCGAAGAATACAGATATCGTTTCCATCTGAAATCATTAATCTTGAGTAATATGGCATTTTTTGATGAGCCAAAACAGGAAGAACTTAAGTTGATAGACAGAAGAATCTTCTCTGATTCCTTGTATATGAGCGTGATTTTTGAGTCTGTACATAATGGCAATTGGCTTAATGCTATATGGAAGATAATAGATAAAAAAGGTGGATGGACAGCTTTGTCTAAGGAATATAAAGAGAAAACCATATTAATGTGCAGTCGAACTTTATGGGATGATGCTGATAAAATATTGGATGTGGCATTTCGTGTTCTGCAAACAGGAGATGCTGATGGTAAAAAAATGATAATGGATTTTGTCAGCCATCAATCTATAAAGTGTGATATCAATAAGTTGATAAAACTTTATCAAGCATTAGGATTAAAAAGTTATCCCTTAGAGTGTCCAAATTTGCTTAAGCTTATCCTTAGTGATGATCCAAAGTTTGTGGTTGATGTATTGAAAGACAATGTCCAGAAGCAGCTCAGTCAAAAAGACAAGAGCTCTTTGCATATTGTAGATTTTACTCATGAGGAAGAACAAATTTTCGAAATGATGGAATCGAATCATCATGAGCTAGCTATACAATTGTATGTTGAGTTATTGGAAATTATCATGAAGAATACCCGTTTTGATATTCCAGGGCATGAGATAATTGGTTCTTTTGAATTCTCTAGTTTCCAGAGAGTAAAAGGGGAGCGTTTTTATCATAATTTTTCGAAAGCTTTGGTAAATATACTGATTGATGATTTCTTGAAGAATATTGACACAAGCGAAACGCGACGTTATTTGCAGGAATTCTGTTGCAAAAAGTATGAGGCTTTTTTATTTATTGCACTTTATGTATATACCCAGTATCCTGAGAAATTTTATAATGATATTTATAAAATTATCGTTTGCCGTTCAGTTTTATCTAATGCTCCTTGTTGGGTAGAGTATCAAGCTTTGGAAGCATTAAAGTGCTCTTTTCAATTTATGAGTGCTGTACAGCAAGACAAAATAGTACATAAAGCTGAATCTTTAAATGATGATGGAGAAAAATGCATTTATGACAAAGAATTTGTTCGAAGGAGATTACAAGGTGGCTATCCTATCTGTAACATTGATTTGCATCGAGGAAAAGTATTGTACGTTTTACCAAAAGACTCTCTGTTAACTTATAGCAAAAAAGCTTATTTTGAACGTTTGAGAATAGAGCGAAAATTTGGATATAAGAAAAATGGTATTGTTTGTTATTCATGGTTGGAAAATGAATTGCCTTTTAGCAGTTCGTGTATGAGTGGTTGGACTTCCTTAGGCTTGGATAAGGCGAGGAAAATGAGTTGTAAAGCTTGGTATAAGTCTATGACCAAGTATGTAGATAACGTCCATTCGTATGATTTTGAACGTCCGTCCTTAGAGGGGCAAAATCAATTGTTTAGGCAAGTTGTAGCTGAAAATCCTGAAAAGTATCTTAATTTATTGGACAACATAGTTGCAGATAACAATATCTTGTTATGCTATGCAGAATCTGGTGTTAGAGGATTGCTGGATGCAAAAAAATATGTAGAAGCAGCCCGGATATTTGATAATATCGTTAAAGTCATTAACAATAATGCCAACTCTGAATATCGAGGATTTGGAATACATTCTTTTCTTTATGTGATAGATGATTTCCTAAAAGGAGACTATATGCCAAAAAATGTATTTGATTTTTTGTGCAATGTCGTATTGAATGTAAAAGAAAGTAAAATAAAGGCAGAAGACGTCAAAGAAAAAGACATTTACAATACTGCAATAAATCAAGCAAGAGGACATGCAGCCTATATGCTTGTAGAGTGCTATCGATTTAGAGAGTATCAAGATGAGATATTTGAAACACTAGAGAACATAGCTTCTACAGCATCAGTATATACTCGTTCTGCCATATTGCTCAATATGGCGTTGTTGAATCATTTAGACCAGCAACGGAATGTTCTGCTATTTAAAATGCTTTTACACGACTATGACGAAAGATTATTGGCAATGCCAATACATAATTATAATCCATTGGTGTATTTTGTTAATTATGCAGTGGATGATATATTGGATGTCTTTGTTCACGCAATAGATAAACCATGGTGTTATAAGGAACAAGTGATAATCTTGTGGCTTGCATGGGTACATAACAATTATAGAAATGATATCAAAGTTCTTCTTGACAAAATGTGTGAAAAGGGACAGGAGGCTAGACTATCATTGCTATCTTTCCTAACTCGACAAGATGTTGAAATCGATCAAGAATCCTTTAGCTATATCTTATTTTTGATGTCAGAAAGGTTTTGCACTGCAGAATTGGGGCATGAATGCGATATAATATTTCGACATGTAAAAAAGTGGACTCAAGAAAGGCAAGATATAATGTCAAAGACTTTTGTTGAGTCTCCTTTGAGTAAATATACGGGCAGAGGTTTTATAGATTTTTTGGCTGGCTATGCAATCAATAAACCTTTCCAGGCATTATACTGGTTAGAATGTGTTATTCATAACATGGCTCCTAACGACTACAGTATATGGAATTCTGTAACAGACGTCTTGATACAATCTTATAATGGAATTCGCTCCTTTAATGATGTAGAATACCAGCCTATATTGGAGCATGCCATGGATTTGATTGATGGTCTAATGATGAATAAAGATAAACGTTTTCTCATTACCAATTTCATTCATAAGTTAGATGATGAATAATGAATTGTCGCATTTGCATTCTATTTTGCCAAGTTTACAATCTGGTTTGTACCTGCTGGAAACTGAGCTTACGGATGAGGAAATCGTGAACTACTTTAAAGAATATAGATTTTATTCTTTCTATACAGAGGAGTTGTTGCCATCCAGAGGTGGAACACCATTTGAAATGTTTGTAATGTCGTTGTGTTGGCAATTTGACTGTAAAGAGTTTGGAGAACTAAGGTTGGCTATGATTAATTCTAGTGGTCAACAGAAAGAGAACATTATTTACGAAACTCTAATGAGAGTTATAAAAAAGATGAGTAATGGAAGAACTTCTGTTCTATTGTTGTATGGGGAACCAGATTTGTCATCTTTCAGGCATGAAGAACTTGCGGTGCTGAATTATTCTGTGTGCCATAATGGGATGACTACTTTGATTTTATCAAAGAAGAAAAGCAATGGTTGTCTTAATCAAGAGGAAAATATAGTAAAATATATAACTTTAAAATCAAATTATAGAATGGGAAATAGACAGTACAAGGTTCATATAACCTATAAACATGATGAGTTACATAACTCAGGCATAGAAGCTATTTGTGCAGGTTTACATACTCGCAATATTCCTTTTTCAATTGATAAGTATGACATTTTATATAGAGATAATATACAAAAATATGAGGAAGAGATAGGTGTCTCCAATATTGTAATCATGTTTGTTATTCCAGGATATCTGAAATCTTTGGATTGTATGTATGAAATGACTCAACTTTTCAAGAATGGGAGTGTAGAGAATAGAGTCTTTCCTATAGTTGATATGGGTGATATTCCCCGTAATGGAGATGGATTGTCGCAAATCAAGAATTATTGGAATGACGAGAAAAATCGAAAGGCAGAACAGATTAAAAATGAGCCAGGAAACTCGACCTATCTGTTAAGTGAGATTTCAAAGATAAACGATATTTTAAAAACGATGGATGAGTTTTGGGAATATATCGTTCATACTAATACTGGAGACTATACAGAGATGGTTGCTGACAATGCAAACTTGTTGTTAAATGAAATCGAAAAACAAATAAATGTTTCTTCAGTATTTCAAGACAATAAATTTACCCCTACAACAGAGACAGCACCAAAACAGTCTAGACGTATCTTTCAACATGGTGATAAGTCTATATATATGGAGAATAATAGTGGAACTATAAATATCAATTAGTAGGGAAACAGACGACGAACATATTGCTAATAGACATTCATAGTAATAGCTATTGCTGTCGGTTTTTACATGCAATGGAATCCTATAGTAATAGCTATATTGTTGGGAATGTTATTTGTGGGTACCATTTGCTATTTGATTGGTATTTGTCCACATTTAATTATGTCAAGTGTTATTTCCTGCAAGAAGATGCAGACTGAGTATAAGGAATCTTGAGACTAGGACGAAAAATCTTACATAAACACAAATAAATATGGCAAAATTTATAGAATTACATGACAAGCACAATGGCAATCCTCTATATGTAAATGTGGACGCCATCGCATTTATAGAAAATGAGAACGGACGAGTATATATAAACTTCTTGATGCAAAGAGTATCAACAAGTGGTAATAGTAATGTATCAAGTTATGTTTATCAAGAAGAAGTTGCAGAAACGTATTTGCAGGTTAAGTCAAAAATAGAAGAATAATGATGGAGGATTTTATTATACCCATAAATTCGGCTATAAAAAGTTTCTATAGTCATCTTCTTGCTAATCCAAGAACTATATTGTCGTCAAAATTTGGTGATGGTAAGTCTTATTTCTTGGAGAATTTCAAAAATACAGATTTCGTAAAGGATCAATTTGTCTTCTTGACAATATATCCTGTCAATTATCAAGTTGCATCCAATGAGGACATATTCAACTTAATCAAACGAGACATCTTGTTTCAGCTTCTGCTGAATAATATGATTTCGAATGCTGTAGTTATTCCTAAAGATATAGCACTTTGGTTTTATTTGCAAAATAACAAGCGTTCTTTGGTCGCAGAACTTGTACACTATATGGCAGATATTGCTGTTCCAAGTGAGCAGATGGCAAAGATTATGTTAGCAATAAAAGGACTTCGGTTGTTTAAAGACATGAAAAAGAAAATAGAGAAATTCACGAAAGAAACAAATGAAGATGACCTGTTGATTAAGTTCTTGGATAATGTAAATCGCAATACTATATATGAAGAAGATATTGTAACAGCTATTATAAAGCGAGTAGTAAACGATTTTAAACATAGAACCAATAAAACTGTAGTTTTGATTATTGAGGATTTAGATAGAATGGATCCTGCGCACCTTTTTAGAATATTGAATATCTTTTCTGCCCACATGGATTATGTCTATAAGAATTTAACCAAACCTAATGATACTTTAGTTGGTAACAAGTTTAATCTTGACAATGTAGTGCTTGTTGGTGATTATTCAAATGTCAGAAAAATATTTAAGCATTTCTATGGTGAGCATACTGATTTCAATGGTTATATCGGTAAGTTTTTATCAAGCAAGCCTTTTACGTATTCATTACGAGAAGAGAGGCTAAAGTACATTTACGAAAAGTTAGTTTTGGTTACAGAAAGTCCTATTGAGTTAGTAAAGATTGTCATATCTGAAGATAAATTGGAAAACAAAACAATCCGTGATATTATTCATTCCTTTGAGATAGACAAACAAATTTATAAAGAGGCTAAAGTTACAGCAGAAGGGAAAACTGTAGTGCTGTGTCCTGTTATGCTAAAATTGTTGGCAGTGATGAGACGTTTGCAAATACCTGATGAGGATATGATTACTATTCCCGCCAAAGTTTATTCACAAAGTCAGAATTTATATTTCGAATACATTGCTCCATATATGTTATTGACTGAAAATGATAAAACAAGTATGGAGGTTACTATCTATTACCGTGATGAAGACGGTGTTCCTTACGGACAAAGATGCAGAATCAACGAAAAGTCTGGGAAGGGAGAACGAAGTAGTATGTTTCGTTGTGGCGGAAATGATGAAAGAACGAATTTCTCTGCGATTGTGAAACGCATGTTAGAATTTATTGTAAACTAAACAATATGGAACCAAACAACCCACATCATAAATCCTTTCTCTGGCATCTTGACATTGAGCCATTCACCTGGAAGACATGCTACGGAGAGCAATGCCCATCTTTCGTTACCGAAGAGAACAAAGAGGTTTGGAGGCGTTACTTGGAGAAACTCATCAAGAAGCATCTGAAGGCAGAGGTGATGAATACTCCTGAGTTCAGGGAGATTGAGACGATGGTGAGCTATGAGAAGCTGGTGCACATCAAAAATGATGAGCAGCGCAAGCGGATGATGGAGAGACAGCGGTATTGGGCAAGTTCCTACTATTGGCACAACAAGAAATATGATGAATATGAATATACGACGTTCAGAAAACAGACTGAAATCATCGTAACCATCTTCTATGAAGGTATTCTGAGAGGAACACAGTATGGCAATCATCCTAGAACAAAATATGCCTTGAAGATTCATAGCATCATCGAGGATTTGATGAATAAAGACTGGAGTAAAGTCAATGAGACCCTTAAATAATGAAGGAAATAAAGTTATTTGATTATCAAGAGGATATGAAGGAACGGATTGAGAAGGCGTTGCGCCTTCATCGGTCCGTGATGGCACAAATGCCAACGGGAACAGGTAAGACATACCTGTTAACAGCAGTTATAGACTCTTTCGTGAGCAACAATCCAATGGAGAAAGTATGGATTGTAGCCCATAGAAGAGAGCTGGTGTCACAGATAGACGAAACCGTAAGAAAGTTCCATTCTTATTTCGCATCAACCACCTCTTCCCTATTGTCATCCGTCAAGGCGATGTCCATTCAGTGGCTGATGAGACACTATGACGAGATAGAGGAAGAACCGGGAATGATAGTGATTGACGAGGCGCACCATGCCCTTGCCAAGACTTATAAGGAGATGTGGGAGAGATTCCCGAAAGCTAAGTTCCTGGGACTGACGGCTACACCTTGCCGATTGAACGGTAAGGGTTTTACTGATTTGTTTGACGTATTGGTGCAGTCGTGGAGTGTTCCCGAGTTTATCAGCAAGGGAAGATTGGCGACATACGATTTCGTGAGCATCAAATCGGATGGTGTGACGCAACGGCTCATCGACTCCTTGCAGAAGCGAGGGGCTGATGGTGACTACCAGAACAAGGAAATGGATATGTTGCTGAATAAAAAGCCGAGTATCGAAAGGCTCTATCAGAGTTTGGAAGAATTTGGTAAGGACAGAAAGGGCATCGTGTATGCTATCAATATTTCTCATGCTCAGAAAATCACAAAACTGTATCAGGAACATGGCGTGAAAGCCATAGCCATAGACTCGAAGACACCTGCAGTAGAAAGACAGCAAGACATTGAAGCCTTCAAGAAAGGTGACATCCAAGTGCTGGTGAATGTGGACATCTTCTCGGAGGGATTTGACTGTCCGGATGTGGAGTTTGTACAGTTGGCTCGACCTACGCTGTCGCTTGCCAAGTACCTGCAGATGGTGGGACGAGGACTCCGAGTAGCCAAAGGAAAGAAGAACTGCGTGATTATAGATAATGTGGGACTGTATCGGGTGTTCGGGTTGCCTTCGCAAGTATGGAACTGGAATGCGATGTTTGAAGGAAAGCTGAAAGTTGGCAAGAAAAAGGAGACAGCCAAGGAAAGAGAGTTTTTCCTGATGAGCAAGGTGCAAGACTGTATTCAGATTCATCCAGACTCGGAAATGATGATGGTGATGAGCCATGAGGAATTGCTCCAAACGATACAGTATCGTGAGTTTGTGGATAGCAAAGGGGAGTTTGCCATCATCAAGCTGCCTGATGGAAAGATGACGGTTGTGAACCGGCAAGGAGAACAAGTACTGGAGCCAGGCGATTACTATGACATGAAACTGCTGGATGGCAACATCCTGTTCTACCGGCCTCGCAGAAAGGCGATATGCTATTATGACCTGTTGGCAAAAGCTGTCATCGACGACGGCACTAACGTAGCAGGGGCTCCTCAGGTTGTCAACATCAAAGGATGGGAGTTTATAGAATATAACGACATCTTCATGTCTCGAACCCAAGAAGAATTTTCTTTGCCTTATCGTCCTTCACAATATGATTTTCAGAATTATGGGTATTATATGATATACAGATCCAGACTTTCTGCTACCGGTTGTCAAGTATGGTACTATTATGAGGGTAGTGAAGGGAAGATGCGCATGAGCCGTGAAGAGAGCAGGAATGTATGTTTCCTGCGTAATGATTACGAGCATGTGTATTGGTTATGTGCCATTCTGTATGGTGAACGTATTGTTGTCATGGACAGCAAAGAGGACTACTACCTGGTGGATTCAAATTTGAAGAAGACTTATATAGGATGCAATAATCCAAAGAATGAAAATGAAGATTTGAATTTTGTCATGCCTCGCCTTGGCAAGAAATACTATCAAGAGGCGATGTTACAGAAGAAGGAAATGGAAGCAAGTGAGTTGCTTCTTTTGCATGAGAAGTCAGAGGCAGGTCATGTGGAATTGTATCAGGCCGGAAAGAAATGGGGCTTAAAGGTAGATGGTAAAGTTATCGTGCCACCTCTCTACCATAGTATAGCGCAACCAGTCGGTGCCTATTGCGCCTTTGAACAGATTCCCAGACATTGGGGTGTTATGACAGTAAAAGGCAAGGTGATAGTTGATGCCAAATATGAGAAGGTGGAGATTCGTGATGGGGGGATCGCAGTGGTAACTGATATTACGGGGAAAACACAGACCATCCATCTGAAATGATCTACTATATGAGAATGGAATGCTATTAAGGAGGAAATCAAGTTCATTGCCTTCCTGGTCTTCTAGAATTAAATTGTCCTTTGCATAACAATCAAGCAAGCTTGTTGTTCTAAATGTTTACGTATCGTTTGCGTTAAAATAATGCAAGAAGTTTGGCGATGTGAGGGGGATAATGTATCTTTGCATATTCAAAAAGACTTTAAATGTTTAAAAGGAGAAGATTATGGAACAAATATTAGTAACTAACAAGTTAGAAGGCTCTTAGTAAGAATCTTCTTGCCAAAAGGTAACTATTCCAAAATAATAATATAATGGACTTAAAGAAAAGCTTTGCAGAAAGATAGCATAACGCTCGATTAATGCGAGGATTGTCTATGCAGCAGCTATGTGATATGATGGGCAACATTGACACTTTCTGATATCTACCAGGCTGCATCCATACTTCGTGAGGCATGGAAAATTGGTAGTGCAGCTATCACCAATGTGATAAATCTCTTGGAATCAAATGGCGTAATCACAGCAGAAATTGATGCTCTTGATCCATTCATAAGCCAACATGCTATTCTGGATGACACCATTCCGGTGATTGCCATCAATAGCAACATGGATACAGAAAACTTTCGTTTTGCTGCCCTTAAGGAATTGGCGCATGCCATTCTTTACTTTGATAAGAGTATCGACAACAAAAAGAAAGAGCGTTGTTTCTTCAAATCACTATTCCGATTATTGCAAGAACCTTGGCAGTGCTGATTCCACGAAGAAATCAGAACCAGGCTCCATTACCAAGGAGAAGGTCACAAAGTTAGAGAGTAGGGTTTACAGAGCATTGGCAAGCGGTATCATCACTCAATCCAAGGCTGCTGCTCTGCTGAATATGAACACGGTAGATGTTGTACGTAATTTTGTGACTGTTTGATATCGATAGAATAAATAACTAACACATCTTAAATATGAAGAAGATAATTCTATTTCTTCTTGCTATCCTGTATGTGGGGATATGCAAGGCGCAGCTCTCGGCAGCAGACTGCAAGTATGTATTGGAAATATTCTGCAGGAACTACTATGGTTCCTGCTTCGATGGGAAGACGTATGTGCCCAACACCATCATCATTACAAGTGTGGGCATTGACCAGAATAGCGGTGGAACCTTTGTGTCCGGGCTTCATTCCTACCAGGGACAGTATATTCCGTTCCGGGGGAGAAAGACCCATACCAATGTACAGTTCAACGCTGTGATCGTCCGTCAGCCAAAGCGTGACTATGTGGTTTTCAACAAATGGTATGAACCGGACATGCTCAACCGAAAGGGTGGATGGGAGACCGGGCAGAGACTCATTACCTACAAATAGAATTATTATAAAAGATTATGAAAATTGGTGTTTTTTAGCGTCAATAGTAGCTGTGTTTCTGTTCTTTGCATTATCCATCAAGGAATTTGGTAATGCAATGCAACATTTTAACGGCAACAGACATCTGTCTTAGCAGCCTTTCATTGCTCAATAATTCAGGTATTCCAATTTACCTGTTGTTCAGATCTGGTTGCTTTTAAGTTTCAGGTTAACTAGAAGACTCAAAACCACATTTCTGTTTACCTTCAGGAATGTGGCTTTGAGTCTTTTTGCATTTTACTATTTGGGCAGCAGTACAGATGTGGCGTTGGATATCTCCGTGGCCATTCTGTTTACTGTATCGTACATCAGCTTGTTGAGCTTGTCATCAAGACTGGTCTTTTTCTCAGGGTGAAGTTGCTCTACCTTTTGGTTGTAGAACTCTGCCCATTCCTGTGTCCAAGCGAAGAGCTGCTCATCTACTGGTTCCAGGTTATGTTCGTTGCTTCTCTTTTTGAGTTCCAGCAGGTGAGCGATCTTTGCTTTCATGTCAGTATCCTCTACGGTGGCATTCACCAGTTCTGTGAATCTTACAGGAGGGATGGTGCCTTTGTCAGATAACCATTTACAAACAAGGATACCTCTGAGGTAGTAGAGGAATCTCTTCAATGGCAGTCCATAGTCCTTAATGTATCTGTCATTATGCTTCTTGTAGATATGGTTGTAGTGGAACATGGCTTTCTCCTTGTTGAAATATTGGTCTTCCATTTGGCGGATCTCGTTGATGAACGTTTCGTCCATTTGGTAGATGATAGGAGAGTGGAGCCATTCAAAGAGTGAAGGGTTGGAGCTTTTGAAGAGGCGCAGGGCTTTCTTCAGATCCCAGCCGGA
>ERZ791632.380-NODE-380-length-12152-cov-5.5293_pt1 | contig 12152 bp, 9 predicted proteins | sample MGYA00510263_ERZ791632 | MGnify/ENA primary metagenome ERZ791632 (study PRJEB30046, sample SAMN00715181) | human gut metagenome | study: EMG produced TPA metagenomics assembly of the A metagenome-wide association study of gut microbiota in type 2... | reverse complement strand
TGCTAATAATAGCTGCATATTTTCCCGACGCGAGACGCGTCGCCCATTAGAGGTAGCGTTCGGTGCTTTTGGCCTTTTATTTACATCATCGGCTGCGACTCAGCAATTCAAGCAAGCTTGATTGCATTCGCCTTGCACGGTGATTCAAACCGTACCCGTCTAAATTCGAAACTTGAGAAGTTGAGTTTCTTATGCAAAGATAGCGCAAACCGAGTGCATAAAGTCAAGCTTGCTTGAACTTTATGCCAAGGTGCAGCCTATCTTATTAAAAGATAGTGCAAACCGAGCGCATAAAGTCAAGCTTGCTTGAACTTTATGCCAAGGTGCAGCCTATCTTATAAAAAGATAGCGCAAACCGAGCGCATAAAGTCAAGTTTGCTTGAACTTTATGCCGAGATGCAGCCTATCTTATCAAAAGATAGTGCAAGGATTTAAGTTCACTTGAACTTTATCGAACTTTAAGCCTATAGCGCATTCTCTGCAAAAAGTCATCATTTAGTTTGCCCCACTCCACTTTTAGGCCTATCTTTGTCCTTGCCTTGCTGCATCAGAAGTCACACAGAACCCAATGCAGCAAGACCTATTTTATGAAGAAAGACGTTTGCTTACGTCTGCTACTGATTACGCTGAAACGTAGGAAATTTCAAGCAAAACACTCAGTAAGAGATGGCGGTGAGCGTCTACCCATCGTGTATATAGGCACGGCACAAGTGTACCCTTACGTCAACATCGTAAGGGTGCGCCTTGTGCTTTATATAAACGCTTCACACTCGGAGATGATTTCGTTGTCGTTACCGATTCAGACTTGATAATCTACGACAAGAATATGAACAAGACGAATTTTGAAGACAAAAGCATCACGCTGTGGTATATAGAATACCCCGTAAAACGCGTGGTGAAATATAAAAGTCTGAAAAAATAGCATACAGAATAATGCCGATGCGTTTTGCATCGGCATTATTCGTATAAAAAATCAAAGAGTTACGTCATTTGGTTGGGTGGCGCATTGACGGAGTTTGGAAATCGGCATTAAAGACAAGACCACTTTTTAGGGATTTAATTCATTGTTATTGCTGTCCGCCGAAACGTAAACATGCGAACGGACTCGGACTCAAGCACCAAACGCAAGTTCTAAACGCTACCTCTAAACGCAAGCTCTAATGGGGGCGACGCGTCCCGCGTCGGGATTTTTAAGGCAAAGGCTCACAAACAAGCGTGTAATTAGCGCTGTCTGTGAGCCTTTATTTGGTGTATGAGCCTTTGCCTTAATGCCCGACGCGAGACGCGTCGCCCCCATTAGTGCTTGCGTTTAGTGGTAGCGTTTGCTGCTTGCGTTTGGCGTAGCGTTTGCTGCTTGCGTTTAGTGCTTGCTTTTCGTAGTAATGGGGCTTTTACCATACTACAACAACTTACACACCGAGTATCTTACATCTTACACTAACACGTTACAACTCATTGGTTATCAATACTTTAATCAGTGTAAGATACTGCAAATTCCACCTACACACAACCTACACACCCCACATGCTGCCACACGGCACAAGCACGGGAGGAAGATATTACAGCATAGGGGAGCAGAAAAGTCTGTTGCTCCGACAGATTTTTCTACGTCCCTGTGGCGTAAAACCCGCTGCATACGTCCAAACCGACTGCGAGGCAACGCGGTGTGATGTGTAAGATGTATGCAGGAGTGTGTAAGATACTTTGAGCTCATCTTACACTCTTGAAACGTCTGTATATCAACTTGTTACACACAAAAAGTGTAAGATGGCAGTAAAAGCACACACTCTCTTTTACATGAGGGATGACGGCGATTGGACAAATATTTGTGTACAAATTGTACACTTTTTTTGTTGGGTGCAATGCCTTGGTGTTACCTTTGCAGCACTTTAATTTTGTACTAAACCAAATTGTATTGACTACCATGAAACGAATGCTTAACAGAATGCTGCGCTATGCCGATGCCATTGTGAAACGTGGCGTTGACAAACTGATAGACGCTATCGGACATAGCCCGGAACCACAAACTAAAAACGCAGAAACACCCCAGCCGCAAAAACGCATGGGCAACGACACTGACTGCGCACCGCAAACAACTGGCAACACCACAAGCTGCGGTCTGACAGAACAGACTATTACCCCTATGGACGAACAGTGCTACATTAGCTATAATGTGCTTGACCGCACGCCCAAAGTGCAACAGTGCGACCAAACGGACAAGGGGTCTGTGTCCGTGAGCAAACTGGTGTGCAACACCGTGGTGATTGACCTGCACAAACGGGGTTGCATGGTGTGGAACAACGACGCGGACCGCATCGTGGAGTCAAATAAAGCGTGCCGTGCGCGGTATGGGACAGAAGTTCACTGCCGTGGCTCTGGGGCGTGAGGCGCAAACATGACGAGGGGCACTGATTTTCAATACGCGCCATTCAACGACGCAGAAAGTGATGGAATCAGGATATTGCGGCAAAATCCACAATATTCTGACTTCGTCACTTTCCCGCGCCATCACATAGCGCATATTGAAAAACGATGAGTTGCGTCATTTGATTGGGTGACGCATTGACGAAGCCAGGAAAGCACTATTTTGCAGCTGATTGCTGCATGCGGGTATCACTTCTGGCCTTGCAAAAAATCATTTGTCTCTTGATCGTACATATCGGCAGCTTCGCACATCTTGTCACGCATAAAAGCCACGACAAAACGAGGCGAGAGTATGCGAATGCCTGGGCCATAGCTCATAAACACGGAATACATTTCGAAATTGGTTATCACACGAATGCTGAAAATGCAACTATGGTCGGCGGGATTGGTGCTGACAAGCTGCTGCGAGGGATGAATAGGTTTGGTCTTGATATATTGGCTCTGCTCTGCGTTAGCCCAAAAGGAGATGAAAATAGGACGATTGCCAATGTTCTTGCTCACTCCTATCACGTCGTCGAAGAAATGCGAGGCATCAAACTGCGGATTCTCACGAAAAGGCACATCGCAGGGTTCTATGGATTGAATGCGATCAAGGGCAAGATTGTAGAGTACGAGATCCTTGGCTTTGGATCCGAAAAGGAACCAACGATTGCGAAACTCCTTGAGCAAGTAGGGAAAGAGCACATATTCAACAGGTTTGCGCGCCGAGAACGACTGATAACTAATACGTAGCGTTTGTTTATGAGCTATATAGTTGTATAACGGACTGAGCAAACGAAGTCCCCGAAGATTGGGTACACTATCGAAATGGATAATGGGCTTGCGACGCTTCTGCGTGATAGAGAGTTTGTCTTGCAAACGGCTCACCACATCGGATATTTCGACAAACTGATCAAAGTCCTCCAACTGTCGCAGCAGGTCTACAGCTTCTTGCATCACCTCGAAGTCACCTTGCGAAAGGGGCATGTTGGTAATGGAATATTCGGTGTCGGCATACCGATAATACTTATGGTCGTACACCTCAATAGGCGCATTATAGCCCAATTTATCGGAACGCATTATCTGTAAATCGTTCTGTACCGTACGCAAACTAACACCTTTGCTTATACCCTCGCAGTCGTAGAGCGCATCACTACAAGCCTCTACTAAATCGTCAATGGTCCATCGGCGATAGCGATTGCGAAGACAATTATCAATAGTTTTATAGCGTATTAAAGCATTTTTGTTGGCTGGCATAGCTTCAAGGTTTTGGTTATACAAGGACAAATGTAGCACAATCTGCGCAATGTTTCTGCGCAGACGAAAGAAAATGCGCTTTTTTCTTTAATTCTTATCACTTTTCTTTCATTACGCAAAAACATTGCGGAGCACACTTATTACTTTGCACTCGCAATCGGGACATGAGGAAACACTATTCCCTCTGCACATAAATATAAAGGAGGACCAAGCCATATCATACTTCATTTACTAATAATACATAGTGACTCCCCGCTGATGGGGAAACCATGATTAGCCATATCCTCCTCTGTTACAATTAAAAGCAAGATGGTCCAAGGCTGACTTACTTCAACATCAGTTTGCTAAACTTGACCCATTATAGTCTGCCAATTACCATTTTGTACCGCCGCGATAGCTCAGTTGGTAGAGCGATTGTTTGAAAAGTGTGATAGAATTTTCTCACCTAAACAGGACTAACCATCACATACTCCTACAATTACAATGTGTCGCAGGTTCGATTCCTGCTCGCGGCACGCTATTTTCAAAAGCACAAAGGTGGCTTAACATCTGATGAAGCACTTTATCCCGTGCCTTCGCCAACCAGGGTAAGCCTTCTAAATGCCTTGAGAATACACCTTTTTCAGAACAAATAAGTTGAACAGGTCTAAGAACGACATACTCCTGATTTTGAATTCAGCTTGAAGCTTGGAGCTGGAATGTATGTGTCGTTCCATTACCTTTTATATTTCATACAAATGAGAGACAAAAAACTGCTAAGAATAGCCTTGCGCTACCGAGCCATATACTTGGACATTGACCCTAAAGAAATAGATCTTGAAGCAAAGCCAACCCCTGCCGTGTTGGCCTTCGTGGCCCGGCTGAGGGAGAATGGCTTCAGCGTAAACGAAGATTTGCTTCATGCGCTATGCATGGTGAGCGCCACAGTATTGGCCGACATTACCGCCGTGATTGATGACGTGATGGGGGTGAAACTTAATTGGGCTACACTTGTCAAGGGTTGGAATGTGCCCACTGGCGAAACGCGAGCCGACCATCTAATAACCTTCTTTGCAAACCTTATAGGCGGGGCAAAAGCTGGATTGGAAGGCTGCACGCTGCCCTGTGGTTGCTTCATTCCCGAAGGCACATTTCCCCTCGAACGATATACGGGCTGCCCTTTCTGCGGAACGCCTTTCACTACAGCAAACTTCGTATACAAAGGTCAAGCATCGAAACTGAAAGAGCTCCGATTGTTTACCGAGGAAGATCTGAAACAAGTATACCAATCTCTTCTTGCCTCCCCCACTCCACTTGACGCTACGCAAAAGGATTCGTTCGAAAAGTTGATTGACATTTACGGACTGCCCGACAACGTTGAGATTAGTATGAAGGAAACAGCAATGCTTGCAGTGAAACACCTTGTGGCAAATGGTCAACAAGCCCAAGCTCAAGCTTTACTGAAAACTCCTACCGACATATTACGCTATTTGTGGTATGAAAAGACTGGGTATGTGCAAATTATTGAACCAAGGACATTGATAGCGCAAGCCCGCCGATTCTACTACCACATGTTTGGCCCTCTTAACCAGAGCGAATATGCTGGAAAGGAGATGAAGAAGAAACTCAAATTAAAATACGACCGCAAGCACTGCCAATGCGTGGCTTTGTGGATCAACAACCTTGCATTATCGCCCCAACAAGCCACAGAGAATATGAATGCCAAACGCGGAATGTGGGTACGTATGATTCGCGCCTTGCGACTTGGAGAATATTCACGCAGGAAAGGATACGAACATTTGGCTGATATCCTTGACGCATTCTATCATCAGGAGCAGCCCACTTGGTTGGGTACTTTGCAGCAGGCGCGCAACAACCGCGATACGCAAACCGTGTTACAAATGCTCAAGCAACGCCCAGGACTGTTTGCCCGCAGCCTCTTTGCTACCATGCTGCGCTTTGGGGGTGAAGAGACGATGGAGGCCTTTGAGCAAGTGACCGACCAAATGCCTTCTCGTTTACTCCTGTCACTGGGTAATGCCGCCGAAAAATACTTTGACCCTGATGCTACGCGCACAGCACACCCCATCACGGGCTACACAATCTCTATTTCTAAAAACAAGCTGCTATCACTTTATAGCCCTGCCGACCTAAGGGCTATGGTGGCAAGGGTAAAGCAATGCTACATTCTATCCCTCAAACATAGCTTTGCAGTCCAAGCCACAAAGGCAAGAACCATCTATATTGCCCCCTCGCTGTTCGACATACCCATTAGTGTAGGCGACAGGTCTGCCACGATACAGGACACATCGTGTGCACTCATGGGCACCCGTTTCCCCGTAGAGGGTGATGCCGTACGCTTGTTCTTGCAATGGGGAAAGGGCTTACACGCTCAACCCCTTGACATGGACATCAGCTGCCACATTGCTTTCGAAAATGGGAAAACCGAAGACTGTGCCTACTACCGTCTGAAAGCTACTGGAGCTAAACACGGAGGTGACATACGCGCTATTCCCGAGATGGTGGGCACTGCGGAGTATATAGAACTATCGCTACCCGAACTTGCTGAGGCTGGTGCCAAATACGTCACCTTCACAGCCAATGCTTATAGCTGTGGTGCACTTTCGCCCAACCTTGTGGTGGGCTGGATGAATTCGGCATACCCCATGAAAGTGTCTGAAAAAACGGGAGTGGCCTACGACCCATCGTGTGTGCAACACATGGTACGTATCAGCGAGAGCAACCTTTCACGTGGTCTTGTGTTTGGAGTTCTTGATGTTGACGAGCGTGAAATTACGTGGCTTGAGATGCCATTCATCTCCCAAAACATTCAAGGCTGCGACTTCACTGCTGTTAATGCCTTGTTGCAGCGTTTGCGCAATAAACTGTCAATAGGTCAGCTACTCGAAATAAAGGCTGAAGCTCAGCATCTTTCACTTGCGCCTTCTCCTGATGAGGCTGATGAAGCCTACACCTACGAATGGGCGCTCAACCCAGCCGAAGTGAGTGCTCTGCTTAATATGTAAGGAGCTAACGGAAATGTAAGGCTCTGAAAAATAACACACATATATAGAGATGCGAAACGCGTCGTCCGCAAATAGCTTTGCGGGTGACGCGTCTTACTTCTGCATTGTCTCTGATAGAGAGTACACAGTATTCTCGTTAGCTCTTGCAACGTATGTGTTTATCTGTTCGCAAGGGGGGGGATTCTATCTACACAGAGAGAATAATTTGCGTGCCCAAAAGAAAGACTGTATCTTCGCGCCGAAAAGGTGAAGTAAGAAAGCTATTCTCACGCAGCATTGGAGGGAGGAAAGAATTAGAAAAGGAATAATCACTATAAAAGTGGCACCCTCGCACTTAACTTTTTCCTCGCTGAGCAGTATATTAGGTAGATATGACACACGCAGAGTTTGAACATACAATTCCCCATCTTCGTCCACTCATGGTCAGAGTGGGACGCGACTTCTTTGGCAATGCAGAGGATGCCGAGGATGTGGCACAAGATAGTCTGATTCGATTGTGGACTTACTGCGAGAAGCTCAACGCTCAGCGCAACCTGGAGGCACTAGCAGTCATGGTGGCCAAGAACGTCTGCGTGGAACGCTATCACAAACTTGGGCAAATACCCACCTCGCCTCTGGAAGAATCGCTCGCACCATGCACCACTGAAGCCGATGCGCCACTTTTAGCCCAAGAGGCGATGCAACGTATCGACCATGCCATGCGCCAGCTCTCGCCTCGCGAACAGTCGCTTTTCAAAGCACGCCACATTGACGATAAGAGCGTGGACGAGATTGCAGCCGAAGCACATCTGCCCAAGCCCTCGGTAAAGAGCATGATATCCATGGCAAAAGCCAAACTTAAAAGACTGATTGACAATGAAAAATAAAAGAACTATACTCAGCGACGAAGCGTTATACCAGCAGATGCTGAAAGAGCTTACACCTGGCGCACGCGAATATGATCGCTTGCTCGCGCAACATCGTCACGCCCAACGTCGTCGATGCTGGCCTGCCATCGCTCGTTATGCAGCGGCTTGCGTGGTATGCGTGATCTGTGGTACATGGGCTGCGTGGCATTTTACAAACAATATGTCTCAAAAGTCCACTACCGCCATACATCTAAGTGTGCCGAGGAAACTTTCCCCTGCAATAGTTCAAAAGGTTTCTTTGACTACTTCCGAAGCCCCGCAACTTCTACCGCAAAAGGCGCCATCGCCCCAGCACAAACAAACAGTAATTAAAGTAACTCCCCCGAAAGAGGCCAATGAGGTGTCCATAGTCAAGGAGCAACCGCTCGAAATGACTGCCAGAACTGACTCCATATCCTCCAACGAGAGACAACAAATTCAAGAACAAATAGAAAACGCCCTATTTGAGCTGCAACTCATTGATACCGTAATCAACTATGCATTAACTTATCAAGACATCAATACATTATGAAACACATTCTCATCCTCCTCGCCCTTGCATGCGCATCAGCTATGCAACTTCGGGCACAGTTTTTCCACAAGGCGTACAAGGAGCTAAGTTCTGCCCCACAAGCCCAACTCATCAACACGGAAGAGATTCAAGGACACGACGACCTCGACTCCCTATGCTATTTACGCGCATATACATTCCGTATGCCTTATTCTAACAAGAGCGATAAAAACAAAATAGACAAGCTGATAGAGTGCATCCAATCGCAGTTCGAAAGCGCTAGCAAGAATTTGAATTCCTACAGCTCCATAGCTCCACTAAACAATGGGTGTCAAATAAAATCGCGCCGCGTGGCCCACTTCTTCAAAAAAGACGAACAAGAGTTTATTATTGGCGGCCCGGGACATTGCTACATGTCCATGCGTTGTCAAGATACAGGTAATCCCTCGTATCGCACCGCCGAGGGCATGGAATGGTGGCTCTACAAAGAGGGACGAAAAGAAGAAGTGAGATTCAAAGTATTCATCCTTCATGGTCTCATGGGAAAGAGCCTCAGCAGCACACTCTCCATTAACTTTGCAAGTTCGAGTTCCGTGTTCGACACCAACATCAAAATACTCCAAAAACTCACCCACTGGTCCGACCAGCGGAAAGAGGCTCAGGAGTTGCTCTCTGTCACCATCAACAAGTACCTCATTAACACACTGCAACTCAAGCTCGATGCCTCGCAGTATGTCACTCTTTTCCAAACTTTCAATGATGTGCCAGGCTATTATGCCTGCATTATTCGCAACCAGCGCGACAAGGAGTATATGCCCCTTTCCAAGCTAGCCAACATTTATCCTAAACTCAACGTGTTCTGCGTCTCTTGGACAGAACACGGCGACGCCGAATGCCGAAAGCAAACTGAAGAGACTTCCTCACCCTGTTACTTCATGCTTGAGGTCTATCTGGACGACTAGAGAGGAACTTCACGTTTATCTAATGATCTCATCCCATTAAGGGATTACGTATGCGAGTGTGCAGCTGCAATAAGGTTACACACTCGCTTTCTTAAAACGTTTTCTGCCATGTATAAAATACTCTTTATTTTGCTAATGTCTACATTTTTCTCAGTATCCTCCGCTCAGAATATAGTGTTGACGGGTGAAGTAATCAATCCAATTACCAACGAAGGACTACATGATGCCACCGTAAAGGTAATGAATGCAGCCAACGATAGCGTTTTGGCATCAACCAAGGCTAAGCTCAACATGATTGTGGAGGAAAGAAATGGAAACTCAACGGGATATCTCGACAAGAATAGTGGTGCCGTTTTTAATCTCAAAATCTCTTCAAATTTTCAAGACGTAGTGCTAATAGTTAGCGCATTGGGCTACGATAGCGTAAAGAAAAACATACATATAGATTCGGAAAAGAAACGCATCGATGTGGGAACGATTAACCTCCTTCCCGTTATGAAGCAGCGTAATCTTAACGAAGCTACGGTTACGGCGACGAAGATTAAAATGTATTATAAGGGGGATACGTTGGTATACAATGCTGATGCCTTTAATATACTCAAGAATGAATCACTTCGCAAATTGGTGCAGCAACTACCTAATACCAAGATTGAAGAAGGTGTGATTTATGTCAACGGCAAAGCCATTGAGAGTTTGCTATTCAGTGGAAAAGACTTTTTCAATGGCAACATTGATGCTGCGCTTGACCGCTTGCCAGCCTACATTGTGAGTAAGGTAAAGGTATACGACAAACAAGGGGAACTGAGCGAACTGACGGGGCGAGACATGCACGATAAGCAATATGTGATGGACGTACATCTGAAGCGTGAATACCTTGGCACCTGGATGGCTAAACTCGAAGCTGACGTTGCTACCGAAAAGTTGTGGGGCGGACAAGGCTTCTTGATGCGTATGGATGACAGACAAATGCTTAGCATTGATGCAGACGTCAATAACTTCAATGAAGAACGTAAAATGATAGATATATGCAACATGGCTAATAGCTATCCAACGGGAAGACATAAAAATAAAGTAGCGAATATTGAGTATTATTTTGAACCTAATAGCACGTGGCGCTTTAGCAGTAACGCCTCCGTACAACAAAAAGAGCAAAAAACTCATTCATGGACGAACACCGAAACATTCCTTGCCCCCGATAACCTGATGGCGAAGAACAAAACCTTCGTCTCGGATAAAAACACGCGCGTTAACGCTTATGCCGCCCTTCGCGCCAGACAGACGAAGAAGTGGCAAAGCGAACTGAAGTTTGACTTTACTTTTGACAATATGCGCAATGCACAAGATGCCCTTACACTTGCCTTTTGGAAAAGGGGAGATCAGGATTGGCATACTTGGGAGGTGGATAGCATTTGGAATAATGTAACGCGCTTGTCGTCAGACGACATGCTTTACACGCTGCTCAATCCCACACTACAAAAGCAAAGAACGTTTACGTACAAGCCCGAGTGGAAAACATCATTGGTTTTAGGTGGCAATCCCTTTAATATAGACTTACTCGTAAATCACAACAATGTACAAAACGACTTGTACAATAATTATAAGTTAGACTATCTGAACACACAAGACAACGACCACCGTCGCATCTATAATAATCATACGGAGCACAATACGACGGTTGATGCCACGATAGATTATGGCTACAAGTACTTTAGAAACGATAAATATGATGGTGTGTTAACCCCTTACGTAGCCTTTAACCACACCTACGGCAACTTATCACACCCTTACTATCGTTTGGAACGTATGCAAGAGTGGTCTGATGCATTGGATTGGACAAAAGGTTCGTTAGGCATATTGCCCGATGGCGAATGGCAAGCCATTTGTTATGACAACGAGAACAGCTATTATAGCAAAGAAAAGAAACAAACGGGTAGTGTCGGTATGCGTCTTTCGCACAAACTGACAGGACTAAAACGTGGCAATATTCAATTCGATGCCGACTTGGGTGCCGTACTTCAATACAAGCATTTGGACTATCAGCGTAACGAGCAATCCTACAATATCGAACGCCATGCCTATTCATTCCGTCCCACACTCACCATGGAGTATCGGTCGAATGGAAAACACAAGTGGTCGCCCGAGCTTCGACTCAACTACACAGGCAAGCAGCAACTGCCCAACCTGCTCAACATGCTTCAGATTGAAGACTATGCCGACCCGCTCAACCTCTTCCGTGGTAATGCTTCACTTCAGGGCGAGTACGCTCATCGGTTAGCTTTACGCTATGGCATGAGTCAACGTAAGACTCGACACGATATGTATCTTTCGTTACAGTACACTCGCACGCATAACAACATCGTTGCATCTTCTATCTACAATACAGAGAATGGTGGACGCATCTACGAAATGGTTAACACCAACCGCACGCATGAAGCCAATGGCGATGTAGGGTATAGTTTGCCTCTCGATAAGAATCAAAGATTTTATATCACTCTTTCGGTACGCGGCAACTATCGTCAGAACGCAGATATGTCACAACTTAGTGCAGCAACCGAAAAGGGTGGCTTATTGCAGCAATACGGAGTAACCCCCAATGCAACACTTCGTGGAACAGTAGGCAATAAATTCCGCTTCTCAAGCAGATGGAATACAGCGTTTAGCACTATTAAGCAAAGTAGTATGGACACACACTATCGCGAAACGAGGTTGGCAGCCGACTTTAGTTGGGATTTGCCTTGGAAACTCCAATTAGCTTCAGACTTCTGCGCCAACATCTACAATGGCTTTGCCGATGCCTCTATTAACAAGGCTCATTGTCAGTGGAACGCTTCTTTGGCACGCCGTTTTTTGTCTGACAAATTATCAGTTCGCTTAATAGCTCATGGAATACTTACACCCCAAAACAACATTTATTCAAGCATCAATGCCATAAGTCGTGTAGAATCTTACACCGACATTCTTCCGCGCTACTTCATGCTGAGCGTTGTCTATTCTTTGGATTGGACACAAAAGAGTAAACGAAATACGAAATGATAAATAATTCAAGTTTCGGATTTAGCAAGTGCGGGCTGAATCATCGGCTGCGGCTCAGCAATTCAAGCAAGCTTGATTGCATTCGCCTTGCACG
>ERZ791632.372-NODE-372-length-12521-cov-20.7709_pt1 | contig 12521 bp, 10 predicted proteins | sample MGYA00510263_ERZ791632 | MGnify/ENA primary metagenome ERZ791632 (study PRJEB30046, sample SAMN00715181) | human gut metagenome | study: EMG produced TPA metagenomics assembly of the A metagenome-wide association study of gut microbiota in type 2... | reverse complement strand
TTGGCTAAGGACGCTCCAGCCATTCCCTGCCCCGGTTCTCCAGCTTGTGCAGCACCACCGTGCCCTGCATCATCGGCAACAGATGAGCCACCTGATGAATGCGCTCCTCCTGCTTGTCGGTCAGGTGAGAAGGTTTCAGAGCCAGCGGCGCAAACGTGTTGTCGGGCGTGCGGGCGATGGAGATGCGCGAGAGCAGACCGTCGGTATAATTGGTAATCACGCGGTAGAGCGCATCCTGCGTGCCGCACATCGTCACATTCCAGAGCAGTTTCTTGATGTGCACACGGGTAGCATCTGCGCTCTTCGCCTCGCGGTCGTAGCGGCTCTCATCATAAGCCTGGCGCAGCATCACACTGAAATCGCTCATCGCCGACTTCCACTTCATCGCCACCGTATCAGCCTCGGGTGTAAAACTGAAGCTGTGTTTCTCCTCAGCATTCCCCAGTCGTTCGGCTATGTTGGCAAGCGTGTTGTTCAGCGGCAGCATTCTTACCGGCAGTTTCGGCTGTTCGGGTGCCTTTCCGCTCTTCATGCGTCTGGTTTTCTGTGCCCATTCCTCCTCCTGCTGGGTGTAGATGTCGGCCTGCTCCTGCAGTTCGTACATCCAGGCACCGATTATCGGGTCTAGCTGTCCCTTTCCCGAACCGAATTCGCCGCAGATGTAGGAGATGAGATTCAGTCCCCTCGCATTGCCGTGTACATCCAGTTTCACGCCCGTAGCCAGTGCCCCGAGTGCTGGAGCTATGCCGATGAGGGTAGCCATACAGAGCGGCGTTCCGGCAGCTGCCACACTGTCGCTCACGCCCATCGGCAGTTTCGGCAGTCGGTTAAAATGCCAGAGTTCATCCTGTTGCATGGCCTCGTCCAGCGCATCAGCCACCTGCACGCCTTCCTGCGCATCTCCGCATCCCGTCTTGAGATATTCCTGTCTCAGCGCATTGAGCACATCTTTCAGTCTTTTCGGCATCTGCGTTCGTCTTTCAGCCAGAGCCGAGTCAATGCATTTCATCTTCTGTTCTTCCGGAAACCCGTCGTAACAAGGAATCACCCTATCCATGAGCATCCTGTCGAATCCGCATATATGCCTCAGGTTCACCGCCAGTTCAAAAGTCAGCACATCTCTGTTAGAGGTCACCGGCGTTTTCCCGTCGTTATACATCCCCCACCATTTCTCAATAATCACCTCATACGGTATCCCCAAGTAATTCTCTCCAGAAGAAGAGGAAGAGGAAGAAGAGGAAGAAGAAGAGGATGAAGAAGAAGAGGAAGAAGAGGAAGAGCCAGCAGAAGCAGAAGCAGAGCCAGCAGATGAGGAGCATGTCCCCCGTTGGGCCCCCGTTCCAGGCGATTCCATCGCCTGTCCCCCCGGCTTCTCCTGTCCTCCCGTTCTCTCCGTTCCCCCCACCTTGAAGTGCTTATTGCTCCCGTGGGCTCCTTCTGGCAGTTCTTCTCTTCCGTTTTTCTCCCTGTCTTCCAGCGTTCTGGCCTCCTCGGCAACGCGGTCCACATCAGCGCCCGGGCTCACCCCATACTGGTCATTAAAGAGTTCAGGCGAGAGGAAGAGCAGTTCATCCTTATCAGCAGTACTTGAGAAGTAAACCCGGTTGATATCATGCGCATTGGTATCCAGTTCGCAGTCGAGGGCTTTAGCGATGCGCACCTGGTTTTCGAGAATCGTCTTTCCCTTTTCTCTTTTAAAAACAGCATGTCCTCCCTGGCTCGCGCTTCTTTCCAGCATCAGCAGTCCCAGCCTTTCAGCCAGCGTCGCTCCTTCTCCAGCCGCTCCTTCAGCACCCTTGCCTTCTCCAGCGTCACCGCCCTCAGCAGCCGCTCCCTTAATCTCCGAGCCAGCGGTCCCCCGCCTAGCCCCCGTTCCCTGCGATTCCATCGCAGGTCCCCTCTTCTCCATCAGCATTTTAGCTATGCGTTCAAACTCCCCCGCATCATCCACATCAAATCCGAAAGCCTGGCTAGGCAGCCGGCACCCCTTCACAACCCCATCCGGGTAATACCCCGAATAGTTAAACTGGATAAGCCGCCGTTTAGCAGCCTGGTTACCCATTCTAGCCTGCCTTAGGTTAGCCTGTTGCGAAGAAGTATTTCTGAGCCGGCGATACGACTCCTCGGTGAGAACAGGGAGGGCCACCTTGCGCCCTCCCCTAACAGAAATCAAATAAACACTCATTTTCCAATCAAAAAAATAAAAACAGTTAATAAAGATTCAGTAAGTACATCTAGGGCCCTATCCCAGCATCAGATAATCCATGATAGCCTGCACCGCCTCGCGGCTCTCCTTACGCATCGCCTTAGGAATATTGATACCCTCATTCTTAAAAACCTTCAGAAAAATCTGTATCGCCCCATCCTTCGTCTCCGAAGCACGGCCGTGGGCAAACTTCCTGATCAGCTTACTCTGCGAACGCGGATACCCTTTCACCGTAAAATCAACCGTGCCGTCGCTCATCTGCTGTACGATGCCCAGCGTACGAAAACTGGAAACCTGATTAGGTTTCGGATCATCAGGCGAAAACATAAAATACTTGCGGTTGTCGAAGAAAGCCATGCCCTCAATCTGCACATGCTCACCCCCATTCATCACCATTCCAACATTCTGATTCAAATTAAAATTCTTTTCCATATTAGTTTTTTTAAAAAAGTGGTTAATAAAAATTTTCATAAGAAAGAGTTCTTTGCTCTTCTTTTCATAAGAAAGAGTACTTCGCCCTTCCTTTCGAAAGAAGCCGTTCCACCAAGAAGCGGTTCTCTCGAAAGGAAGCCCTCTTCTTTATCAGTTCAGCTTAACGATTTCCTGCACCGAGATGTCCTGAAACACCTGCCCATTATGCTCGCGGGTCTGAAAGCGCAGGCGAACCGCCACCACATCCCCAGCCTGGAAACGGCATTCTGCCGCATTGCCCCAAAGTTGGGCAGCAAACTGGTTTTCAAACTTGCCGCCAAGTTCCTGCAACAGGATGTTGCATTTCTTAATCTGGCCGCCCTCAGCCTTCTGGCTCTGTACAGCGAAGGCCTCGCCCTGCTGCACCACTTTCATCAATTCTGTATTCATCATTTATAAATATTAAATAGTTAAAAAATCAATAGTTACACAATCGTAATAAACACCAGGTCGTTAGGTCCCTGAAACCCCTTCAGCATCATTTCCAGCTTAAAGAGCACAGCTCTCGAGTTCTCCAGTCTTCCCACCTTCGTGTTATTCCCCACCAGGATGCATCCCTGCGTATCCTTCACCGAGTTTCCGGAATGGATGCGGATGCCGTCGAAGAGGGGCACATCCATCAGCTGAAACAGCCTCTTGCCGAATTTAGGCGAATAGGTAAACCTCATCAGGTATCTCCCTTCCGGAATCGCTGTCATCCCCTTCACCTTCAGTCTCTTATCCCATTTTCCCCCATTCAGCAGGTTGCGTCGCGGCGGTTCCAGCGTATCACAGAAGGGCTGTAGCCCTCCGTCGCCCTTCAGCCCTTCATCGCCCGTCTGGCTCCCGTCGCCCTTCAGCCCTTCATCAGCCTCCAAGTCCCCCGTCTGGCTCCCGTTCCCTGCGATTCCATCGCAGGTCCCTTCTTCTTCCCTTTCCCCCAGGCAGTAAAGGCGCCCGATGGTATACCCTTTCTTTTTAGCGAAGCGAACCAGCTTCAGCTCCATGATTTTCGTTTTCTTTTTCATCATTTATCCATTTTAAAAAGTTATTACTCCAACCAGCGTCATTTCTTCCGAATCCTTTTCAGGAACCAGCCTCATTACTTCTGATTTCCGGTTGCAAAGGTAGGGCAAAAAAACGAAAGGCTTCGTAGACCGCCCTCACGAGTCTACGAAGCCTATACTTCTCAAAACAAAGTTAACTATCTGATAATCACTCCATAAAAAAAATCAAAAAAACAAGAAAAAACTTTCATGGAGTCTACAAAGCCCCCATCAACATCCCCCTGTAATTCCGAAACAAACAACATCCATCAGATACGGGAGGCTCTTACAAAGCCTATTTTTTATCTTGATAGATTTCCGCCATTTTCTGTCTCATATCCTTAAAGATCTGCAATTGGCGCTCACGTGTCGTCGTATCGTTAAGAGCGCGACTCAAATCCTTATTGTAATTAGACAAATCCAGATTCACCGCCCGTCCAAACGCCAGGAAAGCCTCCTTCTTGGTGCAGCGAACCCCATCCTTATCCGTAAAAAGCCCCAATTCATAAAGCACATTAACCACACGGATGAAATCAATCTTCTTTCCCCGAACAGGCGAAAGATAAACAGAAGAACCAGCCCCTTTCTCCTCCCCGTTTTCAGAGACTGATACAGAAGAGGACGAAGGAGATACTGAAGAACACGAAGGAGATACTGAAGAGCCCGAAGGAGATACTGAAAAAGACCCTGATGAGCACCCTGAAAAAGACCCTGAAAAATCAGTATTCCCGGCAGCCCGGCAAGCTGCATCGCTAACCCCCAGCTTCTTGCACAGCAACTTCCTCAACAACCTATAGCTCAATATATTACGCAAAGCACAAAGCGGCGGCATAAGATACCGAAGATGTGACAGAAACTTAGCATCATCAGCAATGAAGTCATACAGTCTTCCCGGCAGTTGCCTCACCTTCATTTCAGTATCAGCCAGCATCACCTGTGGCACGGATGTAGAAAAAGCCATCAAGTGGTCAAAGTCCTCTTTCACACCTTCATCCTCCATCATCTGTTGCCACATTTCGCATCTTTTTCGGGTAACCTCAATGCATCCTCCTTTCACCAGCGCCCTATCCATCTTTTCAGCCATTTCCATCAGTTTGGGTCTTCCGCTAGCCTCGAGCAGCTGTCTGTATCTAAGCACCCTTTCATGCGCCTCCCTGCTCACATCAAAGCTAACCTCCTCCAGCCAGCACCCCAAATACTCGCAAAGCGTAACCTCAGAGCCAGAAGGAGAAGCCGAGCCAGCACTCCCCCTTTGCGCCCCCGTTCCCTGCGATTCCATCGCAGGTCCCCCGCCTTCCTCACCTGCCTCTATTTCTCCCAAGCAGAAATCGATGATGAGCTCCAGCGATTCTATCCTCTGCCTAAAAGCAGCAGGCAGGGCCAAAGCAGCAGGCTCCTTCCACCCGCTCCAATCAAGAGCAGCAGGAAGAGAAAGAGAAGCAGAAAAAGCAGCAGAAGCAGCAGCAGAAGAAGAAGAAGCAGCAGCAGAAGAAGCAGAAGAAGCCCCCTTCATCTTAGGCTTCTCCACCCAGAACACCCCGTGTTTCTCCACGTTCACCTCCGTCACCCTTACCGGTATCCCGACCCGAAGCCTTTCACCGTATTCAGCCACGCACTGATGGGCATCATCTGCAGCCAGATAAGCTATCTGCCGCCCATGCTCAAGCACAACAACTGCCTGAGAATCATAATGATTCTGCTCATCAAGGCGAAGCACAACAAGAGGCAACCGGGCTTGCAAGCCCGACAATACACCGATAGTACGCTGCTCCATTTCAGGAGTCTCCTGGGCATTGCCACGAAGGCTGGGGTTAGCAAAATAACGCACAGCAGTGGCGAGATAAGTAGTAGTTTTCTGTGTCATAAGTATAATTTTTTATCTATATTAGTTTTTACCAGAGGCAAGCTTATTCTTTTAGCTTGCTTGATGGGGGCAAAGATAGAAAAAATAATTGTTACCACCAAACTTTTTCTTCTTTATTTTCAGAAGAAATCTATGGGCAAGAACTCTTCCCCTAAAGGGGAAACTCAATTATCTTTACATCTTGATGGTCAAAAGTGGTCATTAAGGTCATTGGTCATTAAGGTCATTAAGGATTCTCCAACGGGGAGTAAAAATAGAGACAATAATAAAAATATAAATATTTATATTTTTATTATTGTCCTAAAAAAATACCCCCAAACTCAAAGTGCTTAATAACCTTAATGACTAATGACCTTAATGACCACCCTCTTTTTCTCTCTCCCCTCAGCCTTCTCTTCATCCCACCATCTTCACCCCTCCAGCCGTAGTTTCATTTTTATGTCACGATGAAAAAAATATTCCATCACGATATAATAATAACAGGCGCGCGCGGGCACGGGTATGGAGATACAGCAGAAGCACCGTCAAACCGCCTTGTGCCGACTACCGGAAGGCCTCTCGTTTTGTAAAGAAAAGTTAAAGTTGAAAAATATTTACGATTTTACTTGCCCATGTCAAAATTTTTTCGTACCTTTGCACCGTGAAATTCGAGAAAGCGCGCAAACTCGGGTTCACACTTACAGATTTTCAATATTAATAACCACTTAAAAAAAATTAAACATTATGGGAATGAAACTTAAGGCAATTGAGCGTAACGTATCTTTCGACAAGAACAAAACCCGCTACGCATTCGTGCTCACTCCAGAGCTCTACGGCAAACTTACTGCCGACAAGGTAATCAAGGAAGCTTCTCTCCGTTCCGGACTGCCAAAGGGTGTGGTAAACGCATCTTGGAACGCATTGAGCGACGTCATCGTGGCATGGGCCACTGAAGGTCACAGTGTGGCAATCCCAGGTCTCGGAACCATGCGATTCGGTGTGCGAGGCAACGCCGTTGAGAAGGTTGACCTCGTAAGTACTGCCCTCATCACCGCACGCCGCGTCATCTTCACCCCAAGTGTGGAGATCAAGGAGGAACTCGCCAACACCGCCATCAGCATCACTTGCTACGACCGCAACGGAAAGGTAATCAAGCAGGTTACTTCTGCCGACAAGGGCAACGTAGATGAGGAGGGCGATGGTAACAACCCTACTGGCGGCGGTGGAAATTCCGGCGAAAACGGCGGTCAAGGTAGCGGCACTACCGAAGGCGGCGGAAACATGGGCTAGCCAAAGCCCCCTTCGGGGGGCTACGCTCTTTCTGAGAAATCCTCTTAAAAACACGGAAACACAAGTATTTAACCACTAAAAAGAAAGGAAAATCATGATGAAAAGAGAAACATGGAAAACGCTGATACAGGTTATCATCAGCATTCTCACCGCCGTAGCAACTACTCTCGGAGTTACGAGCTGCATGTAGAAAAGGCGGCAAGGGAAAACGCAAGACCGCAAGGCGTTAGGGAGATACGCAAGTCCGCTAGGCGTTAGGGAGATACGCAAGACCGCAAGGCGTTAGGGAGATACGCAAGTCCGCTAGGCGTTCCTGCGGATTTGCAATCCGCAGACAAAAAGGGCTCGACCTATTTAATGCGGATTTGCAATCCGCCTCAAGCGAGAATCAAAATATCGTTTGGAGACATGAAAAAGCCTACGGCTGCGGATTACAAATCCGCAAAAAAGAGGTCGAACCTTTTTGACGGCGGATTGCAAATCCGCCAGAACGCCTAACGGACCATAACGCCTAGCGGCAAAAAAATTAAAGCCCTGAAAGAGGCAAAAGCATCCTCAAAACATAAAGATGCTTGTAGCCTTTTCTCAGGGCTCTTTCTATATATAAAAGTTTAAAAGTGGTTTTAATATGGGCTGAATGCCCCAAAAGCTACTTAAAGTAGCACGCTTTTATTATCTGATAACCTTCACCTCGCCATCCTTGGCAATCTTTACGATGCTCGAAGGCTGATGAGGTTTATGCTCCTGGCGACGGCTCCAGCAAACATAATCTACAGCATTGAGGATTTCCTCAGAAATGTCGCGATAATTCTGGGCAGCTGGCTCGCCACTCACATTGGCACTTGTGCTCACAATAGGCTTCTGAAAACGGTAACAGAGCTGCTTGGAGAAAGGCTCATACGTAACGCGCATCGCCAAACTGCCATCCTCTGCCACCAGATTACTAGCCACTCCACTCGCATCATCCAGGATAACCGTGGTAGGTTTCACAGGCATCGCAGCATCAATGAAATCCCATGCCACCTGAGGCACATTGCGGAAATAACGAGCCATGCGGTCGGCAGAATCTGTCAGGCAGATAAGCGCCTTAGAGTCGTCACGCTTCTTAATTTCATAAACTTTCTTTACCGCCTCCGGATTGGTTGCATCACAACCTATTCCCCATACGGTATCCGTTGGGTAGAGAATCACTCCACCCTTGCGCATGCATTCCACAGCACGCTTGATATCTTCTTCTACAGTCATAATTACTATAAAAACTTAAATTCCTAATACCTAAAAATCGTCCTTAATATCCTTCCTCTGGCACTCATAATAGGCAATATCCTTCATGCCGTTGAGGAAGGCGGCAGCATCCATGCGCTTCTTACCGCTGAGCTGAAGTTCCTGAATGTTGAGCCATTCGTCGAGACAGGCTACCTGCAGCTGCTTGCCCTCAATGCGCAGCGAACCTACAGGCGCAGCGCCACGTTTTTCGCCCGAAAGATGGGTGGCAAACATCTTGAGCACCTGAATCTTTGCCGTGCTCGGCTTGCGAGACGGATGATCTGTTGCATCTGGAAACTTCACATAATCATCAGAAGTATTCTCCAGCATCTCCTCTGCGCTCTTCGCGTGTCCTTCTCTAGGATTGTCAAAGAAAACTACCGTCTCCTTCTTCTTGATTTCGGTCCATGCACCAGGGTATGGAGAAAGACCGCGGATGAAATCATACACCTTCTTGGCTGGCTGGTGGAAGTCGATGCGGCAGGTATCCTTGAAGATTTTAGGAGCCGGCTTGAGTTCGGCACCCTCACCTATCAGTTTGCTCTGCGGAATGGAACCGATGTTGCCGTCGGCAGCGATGAGCGCATCAATGGTTTCCAGCGCCAGTTCGGCACCGAGATGCATCAACCCGTCGTAAACATACTCCACATTTGCCGTCTCCGGAATAGGGAAACGCTTCTGCATGATGATGCGGCCGGTATCAATGTCGTGGTCGAGGAAGAAGGTAGTAACACCCGTCTCCTTCTCGCCGTTAATGACTGCCCAGTTGATTGGCGCCGCACCGCGATACTGCGGAAGGAGGGCTGCATGTACATTAAAAGTACCATATTGAGGCATCGCCCAAACCACCTCAGGCAGCATGCGGAAAGCCACTACCACCTGCAAATCGGCATGATAAGAGCGCAACTGCTCTACAAACTCCGGGTCCTTCATCTTTACAGGCTGCAACACCGGCAACCCGTGCTCCACGGCATACTGCTTCACCTGCGAAGGCTGCAGCGTATCCTGGTGTCTGCCCACCGGTTTATCAGGCTGCGTAACCACAGCCACCACATTATAACCGCCCTCTACCAGGCGCTTGAGGGATTCCACCGCAAACTCCGGTGTTCCCATGAATATGATTCTCAAATCCTTCTTCTCCATAAAAATAATATTTGAAGTTTAATGTTTACTTGAAGCACATGAATTCTTCATTCTTCGTTCTTCACTCTTCACTTTCTCTACTCCGCCGACATATCCGCTACAATCTGCCTGTACATGGAATAGATTCTGGTACGGCTGATGTACCCCTTCAGCACGCCGCTCACATCTACCACTGGCAGCTGGGCAGCATCAGTTTTGTCAAATTTCTGCATCACCTCGTCCATACTGTCGTGCTCGGTAAGAACGGCGGAAGGCTGCATCATCAGCTGGCGCACGGTGAAATGCTGATACAGTTCGGTGCGGAAGATGATGTGGCGAATCTTCGTAATATCTACCACGCCCAGCAGCACGCCCGCCTGATCCAAGACCGGCAGGAAGTTGTTGTTGCTGCGGCTTATCTCGCTCACCAGCTTGCTCATCTGCAGATCAGGACCCACCGGATGATAATCTTTCTCAATGACATCCTGCATGCCCAGCAGCGTGAGCGCAGCCTTGTCAATATGGTGGGTGAGCAGCTTGCCCTCTCTTGCCAGACGCAGGGCGTAGATGCTGTGGCTCTCGAAGATGCTGATGGTGAGCAGCGAAGAGATGCACACGATCATCAGCGGCATGAAGAGCTGGTAGCCGCCCGTGAGTTCGGCGATGAGGAAGATGCCCGTAAGCGGGGCATGCATCACGCCCGTAATGAGGCCCGCCATGCCCATGAGTGTAAAGTTTTGCTCAGGAACGTAGACGCCCACCTGGTTCACATTCCAGAGGCGCGCAAAGAGGAAACCGGCAAAACCGCCAATGATGAGCGAAGGGGCAAAGGTACCACCGCATCCGCCACTGCCGTTGGTTGCCGAGGTGGCAAAAACCTTGGTAAAGGTTACCAGAGCGATGTAGAGGATGAGCAGCTGGTTGTGCCCGTAGAAGAGCGAACGGCTCATCACCTGCCCCCAGTCTTCCACATTCTGCCCCTTCAGCAGCACGTTGACTGCCGAATATCCCTCGCCGTAGAGCGAAGGGAAGAGGAAGATGAGCGAACTCAGAATCAGTCCGCCAAACAGCAGTTTTACGTATGGATAAGGCGAAAGCTTGGCAAAGAAGCCCTCGCACGCCGACATGGTGCGCATGAAATAAAGGCTCACCAAACCGCAGAAAATGCCCAGCAAAAGGCAGGCTGGCACGCGGTCGAGCGCCCACGGACTGGTAAGCGTAAAATCGAAAAGACTCTTGGAGCCCATCAGGATGTAGGTAAAGCAAGTGGCTGTTACACAACTGATAAGGATAGGCAGCAAGGAAGCCATACTCAGGTCTACCATCAGCACCTCAAGCGTAAATACGAGTCCGGCAATAGGCGCCTTAAAGATGCCGGCAATGGCTGCAGAGGCGCCACAGCCCACCAGCAGAATCATGGTTTTCTTGTCCATGCGGAAGATTTGTCCCAGGTTTGAGCCGATGGCCGAACCCGTGAGCACAATAGGAGCCTCGGCTCCCACGGAACCACCGAAACCGATGGTGATACCTGATGCCACCACCGACGACCAGCAGTTGTGGGCCTTGAGCTTGGAATTTTTGGTAGAGATGGCGTAAAGCACACGGGTGATACCGTGGGAAATGTTATCTCTGACCACATATTTGATAAAGAGCATGGTGAGGTAGATGCCCACAATCGGGAAGAGCAGGAAGAGCAGGTTGTAGGTGCCCTGGTTGAATCCCGAAGTGAGCAGCAGCTGTATTTCGTGCACGATGCCGTGCAGGAAATATCCTGCCACCGACGCCAGAAGGCCGATGACGAAAGCCAGGATAAGGGTCATCTGGCGGTCAGAGATATGCTTCTTCTGCCAATCTACCATCCGGCTTACCCATCCCTCTTTCTGCTCATTGTAATCTAGAATTTCTTCATCCATCTTTGTTTTGATTTAGAATTCCGATGTAAAATGGAACTTGATGTGCTCAAAATCCTGCTGCGCCATGCTCAACACGTAGCCCGAATCGGCGAGGAACACGTCGCGGCCCTCAATATCCTTGGCCATGTACTGGTACTTGCGCTTCTTGAAGTTTTCGAGTTCCTTCTCGTCATCTGCCTCTATCCAGCAAGCCTTGTGGAGATGCACAGGCTCCCAGCGGCACTTGGCGTTGTACTCGTTCTCCAGGCGGTACTGGATAACCTCGAACTGCAGCTGACCCACGGTGCCCACGATGCGGCGGCCGTTGAACTGGTTGACGAAGAGCTGCGCCACACCCTCGTTCATGAGCTGCTCCAGTCCCTTCTGGAACTGCTTGCTCTTCATCGGGTCATCATTCTCGATGTACTTGAAAAGGAGTGGAGAGAAGCTTGGCAAACCGCGAAAATGCATCTTCTCTCCCTCCGTCAACGTATCTCCAATCTTGAAGATGCCGTTGTCTGGCAAACCAACAATGTCGCCCGGATAAGCCTCGTCAATGGTACTCTTGCGCTGCGCCATGAACTGGGTAGGCGAAGAGAAACGCACGTTCTTATCCAAGCGCACGTGGTAATATGGCTGATTTCTCACAAACTTGCCCGAGCATATCTTGCAGAAAGCGATGCACGAGCGGTGGTTTGGATCAATATTGGCTGTAATCTTAAAGATGAAACCGCTGAACTTTGGTTCTTCCGGCTCCACCAGTCGCTCCTCTGCCTGGGTTGGTCGTGGAGATGGGGCAATATGAACGAAACAGTCGAGGAGTTCCTGAACACCGAAATTGTTCAGCGCCGAACCGAAGAACACTGGGGCTACCTCGGCTGAGCGGTAGGTTTCTTCCTCAAACTCAGGGTAAACGCCGTCTACCAGTTCCAACTCCTCGCGCAGCTGTGCAGCCTCGCGCTCTCCTACCCGCTCATCCAGCTCAGCGCTCTGGATGTCTACCTCTACCTTCTCGGTAACGCGCTGTTTGTTAGGGGTAAAGAGGTTGAGCTGATGCTCGTAGATGTTGTAAACTCCCTTAAAGCGGAGACCCTGACCGATAGGCCAGCTCAGCGGACGAACCTTGATTTTGAGCTCTTCTTCCAACTCGTCGAGCACATCAAACGGGTCGCGTCCCTCGCGGTCCATCTTGTTGATGAAGATGATTACCGGCGTATTTCTCATGCGGCACACCTCCATGAGCTTGCGGGTTTGTGCCTCCACACCCTTGGCAGAGTCAACCACGATGATGGCTGAATCTACGGCAGTAAGTGTGCGGTAGGTATCCTCGCAGAAGTCCTGGTGACCTGGTGTATCCAGAATATTCACCTTATAAGGTTCTCCCTCCTGTCCGGCAGGGAGATAAT
>ERZ791632.371-NODE-371-length-12551-cov-30.8848_pt1 | contig 12551 bp, 9 predicted proteins | sample MGYA00510263_ERZ791632 | MGnify/ENA primary metagenome ERZ791632 (study PRJEB30046, sample SAMN00715181) | human gut metagenome | study: EMG produced TPA metagenomics assembly of the A metagenome-wide association study of gut microbiota in type 2... | reverse complement strand
GAGTGTGGAGGATTTCCAGCGTGATGTGCTTACCTGGCTGCATATTGTAGAGGATAAGTATCATGCTAAACCTATCATCTACACCTATTATAAATTCAAGGAGCAATATCTGAGTGCGCCTGTCTTTGATGATTATCCTTACTGGATTGCCCACTATTATGTTGACAAGGTTCAGTATAAGGGCAAATGGAAGTTCTGGCAGCATACGGATGTGGGCAAGTTGCCGGGCATTAAAGGCTACGTAGATTTCAATATTTACAACGGCAGTTATTATGAGCTCAAGCAGCTCTGCATAGGAAGCAATAATAATGAAAAGAAATTTATGGAATAAAGGTTGGACTTTTGGCAATTTGCGAAAGTTCAACCTTTATTCGTATTTTTTTATCTGATATTTCTGATTCTTTTTTTTCGTATTGAACCTTTTTGAATCAGAAAAGAATCTTTATGAACCTAAAACAAGGCAGGCCCAATTGTTGTCAATCTGTCTGTTTATTTCATGCATTCCCAGTTCTTCTGCTTTCTCCAGGAGTACAGGAATGTCTTCTTCGTAGAAGCCGCTCAGAACCAGAGTTCCGCCGATGTTCATCACGCTACGGAAAGCACGCATGTCGTTGAGCAGAATGTTGCGGTTGATGTTGGCAAGAACCAGGTCGAAAACGCCGCTGATGTGGTTGATTACCTGACTGTTGCCAAAGAGTACTTCCATATTTGTTACGCCGTTCAGTACGGCATTATGCTTGGCATTTTCCACGCTCCACTCGTCAATATCGTAGCCTACCACGTCTTTCGCTCCTAGTTTTGAGCAGGTGAGGGCAAGGATTCCCGTACCCGTTCCGCAATCCAGGATGCGCTTGGTTCTGACAGGCATTTGGAGCAGCTGTGAAATAATCATGCGTGTGGTTTCGTGGTTTCCGGTTCCGAACGCCAGTTTCGCCTCAATACCTATTTCTATGATGTCGGGTCTGTTGCTCGTATCGGGATAGAGTTCGGGATGTTTCGCATCGTAAATCACCACCTGGTTGTCCACATAAATTGGTTCGAATCCCTGTTCTTCCCATTCCTGGTTCCAATCCTTGTCTTCTGCATCTTTCACCTCGTAGGTAATTTTCGTATCCTCGATAGGGAAATCAGCAATATAGGCATCGAGCACCTCCTTGTCGAAGAGGTCTTTCTGCACATACGCTTCCAGTCCGGTTTCTGTTTCTTCAAAAGATTCAAATCCGGCTTCGGCTGCACCATCGGCAAGCAGATCCTGAGAGGCCTGCATCAAGTCGGCAGTCGTTTCAATAGTGAATGTTGCTACTAAATATTTCATATTTAATTTGTATTAATTTCTTGTCTAAAAACGCTTTCGAATGTTCAAAAAAGCTAGATTTGTTTTAAATCTTCTGCAAAATTATAAAAAAATAGGGGAAAACCTACAATTATTTAGGGAAATTCTGTATTTTTGCATAAAGATAAGCAATATTTTTGCATCTAGATTATTATATCATCAGAAAAGGACTCTTTCTGGAGTATTTTTCCTGATGGTTTATGATGATCTGGAAAGAGAAAAATGGAGAAAAAAATAAATAGGAGAACAGAATATGAAAAGAAAGTATCTTCTTGCAGTCCTTATCGCAGCTGCGATGCCACTCACTTCGATGGCACAGGACGATGACCTCTACTTCAATCCGAAGAAGGAGGCCAGGGAAAAGGCTGAAAGACGGGCTCTGCTCCAGCGCCAGTATGCTGAACAGCGGGCACGTAGAGATAGTATTTATCGGCTGTTTTGGAGCGGAAGCGACCGTTCAGTAGATGAATACAATAGAGGCGGCAGAATCTTCAGCCATTATGAGAATGTAGGGAAAGATTCCCTGGGCAACGACATTATCCAGTTCCATGTGGGCAAGGGTGTGGCGCCAGACAGCATTTATGATGATGCTTACTTCGCCCAGAAGTATGCTGACAGGGATGAGGATTTCGTACGCACACGCGAGATGAGCCGATGGGACGGATTCTATGATCCGTGGTTCTACGATTATTATGGTTACGGTCCTTACTATTGGCGCAGCCGCATGTGGGGCTGGCACAATCCTTGGCGCTACGGCTATTATGTCGGCTGGTATGATCCTTGGTTCGACCCTTGGTACGATCCATGGTATTATGGCTACTGTGGCTGGTATGGTGGCTGGTACGACCCTTGGTATTATGGCTGGGGCGGCTACTACAATCCTTGGTATTGGGGCGGTCCGGTAATTGGACATGTTAGCTATGGTGGACGCAATTCGGGCGGCTATGCAGGTAGTAGAACTTATCGCTATAATGGCGATAAAGGCTATGCTGGCAACAGTACCTACCGAAGCAACAGAAATCGCAATTTCGGCGGTCGCATCAACGATAATGGCCGTTACAATAGCGTTCGCAACAATAATAATACCAACAACTTCGACCGCAGCAACTTTGGCGGATTCGGAAACCGTAGTGGAGCCAGCTTCGGAGGCGGAACGCATTCCGGTGGCGGAAGCTTTGGCGGAGGAGGCGGTAGCTTCGGAGGCGGCAGTCGCTCAGGTGGCGGCGGCTTTGGCGGAAGAAGATAGTCGCTTTTAAAGTTTATAGTTAATAGTTTACAGTTAATAGCTTGGGCTTTGTTCAGGGAATGAAGACCTTAAGAATTAAGTAAAGAATTAAGAGATTATGAAGAATTTAAAATATTTATTCCTGGCTTCATTGGGACTCATGTCAGCCCCAATGTTGGCTCAGGAAACTTATCAGGATACTAAGTTTGCAGAAAATTCCCTCACGGGTACTGCACGCTATGTAGGTATGGGTGGAGCTATGGAAGCCCTGGGTGCAGATATTTCTACCATTTCCAGCAACCCTGCCGGTTTGGGTCTGTTCAGAAAGAGCATGGCAAGTTTCTCTGCTGGCGTTGTGGCTCAGCCTGGAGCTGATACGGAACTCAACTTTGATAATACACGCCTCGGTTTCGACGGCAAGAAATCGGTTCCTAGTTTCGACCAGATTGGTTTCGTTTGGGCTGCTACAAATGGCGATTCGAATGTAAAGCTCAACTTCGGTTTCAACTATCACAAGAGCACGAATTTCTCTCAGATTCTTTCTGCTGCCAATTATCTCAACGGAGCATCTCAAACCAAATGGGCTTCTGCCAAGACGGCTTACGCTAAAGAATTGGAGGAGAAACATGGTAAAGATGCAGGCGATCAGGTTTGGAATGCGGTAGACGCCAACTATAATGCGTTGATGGGCAAAGACGAGGATGGAAATCAGATGACCTACGATGGCCGTTCGTTCCTCTTTGGCCAGTATCAGAAGGGCTACATAGGCGAATATGATTTCAACATTAGCGTAGGTTTCAACGACCGCGTATGGTTGGGCTTCACCTTGGGCATTCATGATGTTCATTACCGCAGCAATTCTGTTTATACCGAAAATTATGTGGCCGACAAGGAGGCTTACGGAACCGCTTGGGAAAGCCAGCGTATCACGGGTACGGGTTATGATGCAAAACTGGGTATTATCTTCCGTCCGGTAGAAGATTCTCCTTTCCGTATTGGTGCTTACGTCAATTCGCCAGTATTTTATGATTTGTCGATGGATGGAACAGCTGACCTGGAACTCGTTGACAAGAATATAACGGACGAAAACGGCAAATATGCTGAGGCTGGCAATACGAACAGTTCCAGTCTCGATTATCGTCTGAATACGGCTTGGAAGACGGGTATCAGCTTGGGTCACACCATTGGCGGCAATCTTGCCCTGGGTGCTACTTACGAGTATGCGTGGTACAATCACATGGATAATCGTGTGAAGGATGGCGGTTATTATGATGGTTATTGGGACGAATATTATGAAACCAGTTCAAGCGATGACCTCATGAATGACCATACCAAGCAGTCGTTGCAGGGCGTGAGCACGCTGAAGCTGGGTCTGGAATACAAGCCTGTTAGTATGTTGGCGCTCCGCCTGGGTTACAATTACGTTTCTCCGATGTTCAAGGAGAGCGCAGACCGTGACCAGACAATTCCTTCTCAGGGAACAATTTACGCCACTTCTACAGATTACACCAACTGGAAGGCGACTAACCGATTTACAGCCGGCGTAGGTTTCAACTACGAGAAACTTTCTATTGATGTGGCTTACCAGTATAGCTGTCAGAATGGTGACTTCTATCCATTTGCTGCTTGGGAGCAACTTGGAGCGAAAGCTGCTCCTGCAACCAAGGTTGACAACAAGCGCCATCAGTTGCTGATGACTGTTGGTTATAAGTTCTAAAATGTGAAGGTAGGGGGCTTATTGATTAAATAATGTGAAATCCATATAAAAAAGCCCGTTCTTAGAAAAAAAAGTTGGGAAAAATTTGGTAGTTTCATATAAAAGCCCTACCTTTGCAATCAAGAAATCGGGATGATTTCGTGTCATAGGTTAGATTTGAGATGGGATGTTATTATCTCATCTTCTAATTTAGAAATATTAGTTTTTTTAGTGGTTAATTTAGTTTTAGTAAGTATGTTTAGGGTCTGTTGTGAAACAGGCCCTATTTTCGTTTGTGCCTTTACAAAAAAAATCCCCCAACAGGATGGCTTGGAAACCATACCTGTCGGGGGAATATTAATCCTGAAAAAAATTACCTTAATGAACTATCTTGCTAAATCAAATCATATTATTTGTTTCTGTAATTATCAAGACCCTTGTTCAGGAAGTCGAGATAAGCACTAACGTCTTCTTTGAAACTGAAGGCTGCTGCAAGAGGATTGCCATCGTTGTCAATAGCCACATAGAATGGCTGAGCATTGGCTCCAAACTTGCTTGCCTGCAGATAACTCCACTTGTCGCCAACGGTACGCAGGGTGCGCTTCTCGCCATTAAACGTAACCTCCATAGGCTCAGGAAGAGGAGTCTTGTCATCTACATAAAGAGAGATGAGAACATAATCCTTTGTCAGCTTATCGGCAACCGAAGGATCTGTCCAGACAGAAGCCTCCATCTTGCGGCAGTTTACACAACCATAACCCGTGAAATCAAGCAATACCGGTTTGCCGGCAGCCTTTGCCGCAGCCATTCCCAGCTCGTAATCCTTGTAAGCAGGCTCTACGGTCTTGGTGTTGAGGTTGAAGTCCTGTGTATTAATAGGTGGAGCAAATGCGCTCACAGCCTTACAAGGAGCGCCCCAGAGCCCCGGAATCATGTAAACCGAGAATGCCAAAGAACAGAGACCCAACATGATGCAGGCTACAGGCATAGGCTTGTTGATGTCGCCGCCGATTGCATCAACCTGGAACTTCAGCTTGCCGATGAGATAGAGACCCAACAGTCCGAAGATGACAATCCAGAGAGAGAGGAATACCTCGCGGTCCATAATGTGCCAGCCGTAAGCCAGATCGGCTACAGAGAGGAACTTCAGAGAGAAGGCAAGCTCGATAAAGCCGAGCACAATCTTGATGGTCTCCATCCACGAACCCGACTTAGGAGCCGACTTCAACCATGATGGGAAGAGGGCGAAGAGGGTGAATGGGAGCGCCAGAGCAAGCGCGAAACCGAACATTCCCACGGTAGGAGCGAGCCAGTCGCCGGAAGTAACGGTCTGAACCAGCAGCAAACCGATGATAGGAGCTGTACAGGAGAAGCTGACCAATACCAGGGTGAAAGCCATCAGGAAGATAGAAATCAGACCCGTGGTGCTGGAAGCCTTGTTGTCTACAGCATTTCCCCAACTGTCAGGCAATTTGATTTCGAACCAACCAAAGAACGAGAAGGCGAAAACGGCAAGCAGGAGGAAGAGGATGATGTTGAACACGGCACTTGTGCTGAGCGCATTCAGGGTGCTAGGACCTGCGATGGCTGTTACGGCAAGACCCAAAACCAGATAGATGACGACGATGCTCAAACCATATGTAATCGCATCGCGGATACCTTTCTTCTTATCGTTCTTAGCACGCTTCAGGAAGAAACTTACGGTCATCGGGATGATAGGCCAGATGCAAGGCATGACGAGCGCAAGCAGACCGCCTACGAAACCGATGAAGAAGATATAGAAGAGCGAATGGTTGGCGATGTCGTTAGCTCCGCCAAATGCCTGAAGCTCTTTAACGACAGGTTTCCATAAATCCTTGACGTTCAGATTTTCCATAGCTGATGCCAAAGCTGCGGAATCTACAGGCTGAGTAGCGCTATCGGTCTGAGCCAGAGCTGCAACCTTTGCCAGCGAATCGGCCTTCATCTTGGCTGCAAGGGCAGGATCTATCGCCTTCGCATCCTTTGCATTCAGAGCATCTTTTGCCCCAGCTGCAGGAGCATCAACGGCTGGCGATTTGCCACTCTGCTTAAAACCAGCCTCGCTTGGTGGCAGACAGTTCTGGTCGTTGCAGGCGCCATACTCCAGATAGGCATCAATATGATAATTTGGTTGGGTAAACTTCACCTTCTGTACAAAGGTAACGCTACCTTCAAAATAACGGAGTTTCATCTCGAAGAGAGGGTCGAACTTTGCAATCTCTCTGCCGCGTGGCTGAAGTTTTCCTACGAGTTCAACACCTTCAAGCTTGTTTACGTTGAACGAAGCAGAAATCGGACCATCGCCACCCAAACCGGTAGAATAGACGTGCCATCCCGGTTGGATCTTTCCGCTAAACACGATTTCGGCCACAGCACTTCCGTCTGTTTTCAGCGTGCTGGTGAACTTCACAGGGTTCATCATCTGCGCCTGAGCCAGCATTACTACAAGGAGTAATTGAAAGATTAAAAATACTTTTTTCATTTCTATTTTTGAATTTTATGTTGCAAAGTTACTAAAAACTAATCATATTACGTATTCAAAGGGCTTTAAGGGTACTCGGTTTTAATATTTTTAAGAAAAAATGCTAATTTTCTTTGTTTTACTTGGCTATTTCGTACTTTTAATGTAATTTTGCGGACGGAATAAAGCAATCCTAAAATTTGGAAACAGAATAAAATGGCAAAAAAGAAACTATACTTGTTCAGCCTCTTTGTGGCCACGTTGAGTGTGCTGCTCTCTACGGTGGTGATGCATCATCACCACATGGGGCGTATTTGTATGGTTGTAGAACGTTGCCAGCAGGATGGTAATTTCAACGATGAGCATACTGAGCATCATGAGAAAGAAGCCGATAGTTGCCGCGTGCATCAGCTGCACCATTTCGTAACCGGCTGCAAGATCATGAAGGGCATTCAGAAACAGCTTTTCGATGGCAACCATCTGCTTTCCATGCTTTCTTCTGAGTATTTGTTTATCCCAACCTCGTCGCTCATTAGCGTGCGTTGGCAGCAGTTTGCAGCCAGCCTTCCTTGTGTAGATGAAGCGCCTTTCAATAGGCGAGGACCTCCTTCTTTTTGTTGATTTTCTGTAGTTAGAGCAACCAGAATGCAGCTTTTGCAACCGGGTTGCAGGGAAAGGTGTGTACTTTTGCACCTGAAATTATTAATCAATTTAAAAGAAGAAAAAATGAAAAGAATATTGGTGGTTGCCGTTGCGGCAATCTTGGCCTGGTGCGGTTTCACCTTTTTCTCAAACCACGCCGGAGCAGAGGCTCATGCTGCCGGACACGGACATGAGCATGAACATGAAGAGGTGGATTTCGACAACATTCCGCTCTCTCAGAAACAGGTAGATGCTGTAGATTTGAAGATGGGCGAGGCGGTTGACCGTGTGATGGATGCTACGATTGCAGCCAACGGTCAGCTCGTTTTGCGCGCCCAGAACAAGGGCGATGTGGCTTCGCTCATGGGGGGCGTAGTAAAGGCTATCTATGTAAAGGAAGGACAGAATGTGAAGCGCGGACAGGTTGTGGCTCTGGTTGAAAATACCGATGTGGTCAGTCTGCAACGCGAATATTATTCTGCCAGCAAGGAGTGCGAACTGGCTCTTGCCGACCTGGAGCGACAGAAACTGCTGAACAGGACCGGAGCTGGCGTCAAGAAGAATGCGCAGCAGGCTGCCAAGGAGTATCATGTGGCCCACGCCAACCTCATCGGCATCGGCAAACAGCTTGCCCAGATGGGCATTTCTACCGCCGCCGTTGCCAGGGGTAAGTTTACCACAGCCTTCCCTTTGCGTGCTCCGATTGCGGGTACGGTTTCGCAGATTACAGCCAGTCTGGGCAGCTTTGCCGATATGCAGACGCCGCTCATGAAGATTCAGAACAACCAGGCTGTAGAGTGCGATCTGAACATTTTCGAGAAAGATCTGCAGAAGGTAAAGCCGGGCGATAAGGTTTATCTCTCGCTTACCAATCAGCCGGGCGTAAAACTCGCAGGTCATGTTTACGGCTTAAACCAATACTTTAACGATAATTCCAAATCTGTTGCTGTTCATGTAAAAATAGATGCGCAGTCTCTTAAAACAAGCGGCGTTCACGGATCAGCCCGACTCTTCGACGGAATGTATGTAAGCGGCAAGATAGCTACGGGCAGCCAGTCGTGCATCGCCCTTCCATCCAAGGCCATCGTCACTACCGACGGCAAGCAGTTTGTCTTCGCTCTGAATGGCAAACCTAATAAGGGCGAGTACAGTTTCTCCCGCCATGAGGTCATTACGGGCGTTTCGGACGGAACTTTTACCGAGGTAAAACTCTGCAAACACCTGAAGCAGGAAGGAAAGAAGATTGTGACAGAAAACGCGTATTATCTGGCTTCGCTCACGGGCGAGCATGCGGATGAGCATTAGTATAAGGTAAGCTTTTTCATCAATAAAGAGCTTTTAAAAGAAAGACAGATTATGTTTCAGAAACTGATTACTTACTCCATCCGCCACAAGCTGGTGGTGGGAGTTTTCACGATAGCCCTTATCATCTGGGGCATCGTATCGCTCATCCATCTTCCTTTCGATTCCACACCAGATATTACCGACAATCAGGTTCAGGTCATCACTCAAGCGCCTTCGCTCGGAGCGCAGGAGGTGGAGCAATACGTTACTACTCCGGTGGAAATGGCGCTCGCCAACATCCCCGAACTCAAGGAGCGAAGAAGCATCTCGCGAAGCGGACTCTCGGTCATCACTCTCGTCTTTGATGATGATGTAGATATTTACTGGGCACGTTCGCAGGTGAGCCAGATGCTGACCCAGGTGGAGAAAGATTTGCCCAAGAATACGGAAACCGAGATGGGACCGATTGCTACCGGACTGGGCGAGATTTACCATTATACCGTGCGCGCCGAGAAGGGTTACGAGCACAAATATTCGCTAACCCAGCTGCGAACCATCCAGGACTGGATTGTGAGAAAACAGCTCTCGGGAACCCCGGGCGTAGCGGAAGTGAGCGGCTGGGGAGGCTACGTGAAGCAATACGAAGTGGCCATCAATACGGATAAGCTCAACGCCAGCAATCTTACCGTGAGCGAGGTGTTTGATGCGCTCGAAAAGAATAACGCCAACACGGGCGGAAGTTACATAGAGGAAAACTCCAACCAGTATTTCATCCGCGGCATAGGCGTGGTGAAGAGTCTGGAAGATGTGGCGAATATCGCCGTCAAGACCGTGAACGGCACTCCTGTTAAGATAGGTGATGTGGCGAAGGTTCAGTTGGGTCACGCCACCCGTTTCGGAGCCGTTACCCGAAATGGCGAGGGCGAAGTGGTAGCCGGTATTGCCATCATGCTGAAAGGCGAAAACTTTCAGGAGGTTATCAGGAATGTGAAGCTGCGAATAGAGCAGATTCAGAAATCTCTGCCCGAGGGCGTGGTCATCGAACCGTTTATCGACCGAACCAACCTGGTTGACCGTGTGGAGGGAACCATCGCCCGAAACCTGATTGAGGGCGGACTCATCGTCATCTTCGTGCTAGTTATTTTCCTGGGCAACTGGCGGGCCGGACTGGTTGTGGCGAGTGTCATTCCGCTCAGCATGCTCTTTGCTTTCGGCATGATGAAGACCTTCGGAATCGACGGCAATCTGATGTCGCTCGGAGCCATCGATTTTGGTATGATAGTCGATTCTGCCGTCATTATCGTAGAGGCTGTTGTGGCCCATCTGGGCGTGAAAAGTATAGAGCGGAGAGCGAGAATTTCTTCCGATACTCCCATCCGTTTTTCCCAGGCAGAGATGGATGAGGAGGTTCATGATTCCGCTTCGCGCATCCGCAAGAGTGCGGCATTTGGCGAAATCATCATCATGATAGTTTACATTCCGCTGATGACGCTTGTGGGCATCGAGGGCAAGATGTTCCGTCCGATGGCGCTTACCGTTTTCTTCGCCATTCTGGGTGCCTTCATCCTCTCGCTCACCTATGTTCCGATGGCAAGTGCGCTCTTCCTGAGCAAGAAGGGGCATGTGCGTAAAACATTCAGCGACAGAATGATAGGGAAATTGCAGGGCTGGTACCGACCGGTTCTTGAATGGGTCTTGGCGCGATATAAGGATGTGATTACCGGCGCCGTTTCGCTCTTCTGCATGAGTGCCGTAGCCTTCCATTTTCTGGGTGGAGAATTCATTCCGAGCCTGGAAGAGGGCGATTTTGCGGTAGAAATGACCATGTCGCAAGGCACGTCGCTCTCGCAGATGGTAGAGAGCTGCTCCAAGGCGGAGAAACTTCTGAAGGCTGAATATCCTGAAATCAAGCAGGTGGTGAGCCGCATAGGTAGCGCCGAGATTCCTACCGATCCGATGCCGGTAGAAAGAGCCGACATCATGGTGGCGCTCAAGCCGAAAGCCGAATGGACTTCGGCAGAAACTACCGCCGAGCTGATGGAGAAGATGGAAGAAACCCTGAAGACGATTCCGGGCTTGGAGGCTGAGATTTCGCAGCCTATCCAGATGCGCAACAACGAGTTGCTTACGGGCATCAAGCAGGATGTGGCGATTAAGATTTTTGGTGACAATCTAGATGTGCTTATCCAGCAGGCTGATAAGATTTCCCGTATGATAAAGAATGTGCCGGGCGTGAGTGGAATCTTCGTTGAAGAGGTTTCCGGATTGCCTCAGATTCAGGTAAAATACAACCATGAACGCATGGCGGCTTATGGGGTAACTGTTGACGAAATCAACCGCATTCTTGAAACCACCTTTGCGGGCGCTACGGCTGGAGCTGTTTACGAAGGTGATAAAAAATTTGATATCGTTCTGCGTCTTGACCCTAAGGAGCGCAACTTCCAGTCGCTTCAGTCGCTCTGTATTCCGCTGGCTGGTGGCGAGAGCATTCCGCTTTCCCAGTTGGCTGATGTGGTTTACGAACCGGCTCCGGCTCAGGTTTCTCATGAGAATGGTGCCCGTCGCATCTACGTAGGTTTCAACGTGAAGGGTAGGGACGTGCAGAGTACCGTGAAGGATATTCAGTCCCTTTTTGATGAGAAACTGAAGCTGCCTGAGGGCTACTATTATAATTATGGTGGCGAGTTTGAAAATCTTCAGAGTGCCACCCAGCGCCTGCTTATCGTGGTTCCGGTAGCGCTCATCATCATTCTGCTGCTGCTCTATGCCACAGTCAAGAATCTGCGCGAGTCGCTCTTCGTGTTCTCCGCCATTCCGCTTGCTGCGATAGGTGGGGTCTGGGCGCTCTGGTTGCGCGGAATGCCTTTCAGTATTTCGGCGGGCGTAGGTTTCATCGCCCTATTTGGTGTGGCGGTTCTCAACGGCATCGTGCTGATAGGTCAGATGAACCAGATGCAGAAGCAGACGGCTGCGGTTTCTGTGGAAGATGACGTAAGTAGGTCGGCTGTTATTCAGAAAAGAATTATTGACAGTTGCATGATACGTCTCCGTCCGGTTCTGATGACGGCTCTGGTAGCTTCTATGGGTTTCCTCCCGATGGCTTTATCCCATGGCGACGGAGCAGAAGTCCAGCGTCCTCTTGCCACGGTTGTAATTGGCGGTCTCATTACCAGCACGCTCCTCACGCTCCTGGTTCTGCCAGCCATCTACAAGATGTTTACGAAAAAGTAAGATTTCAAGATATGAAAATAATGAACAGAAAAAAGATAACAGAAAATAGGGTGGTGGCTTGTTTTGCCGCCATCCTTCTCCTGCTGCCATCCCCAGCTGGAGCCCAGCATTTTGATGCTCATATTGCGGGTAGGAAAGTAACCCTGCAGGAATGTTTCGATTTGGCTGCCCGACAGAACCTTCAGATGCAGGCTGGAAAGAAGTCGGTAGAGCGTGCGCAGGTGATGCAAGGCACGGCTTGGGAACTGGATAAAACCGAGGTTGCCTTCTCGCAAAACCCAGCCACGGGAGGCGAATCGGACAACGGCTTTACCTTTACCCAAAGCCTCGATTTTCCTACCGTCTACGCCTCGCGCCGCAACCAGCTTAAGGCTGAAACCCAGGCAGAAAAGAGCCGCTTGAACGTGGTCAACCAGCAACTGAAGGCTGAAATCGCCAACACCTATTATCAGATGCTTTATCAGACTCACAGACTCCAGATATTGCAGCGAATCGACTCTGTATTAGAGCGTTACAGCAAGATAGCAGAAATGCGATACAAGGCAGGAGAGAGCCGCCAGCTGGAATATCTCTCTGCCGACCGAAAATGCAACGAAAACCGCTTGGAAATGGCTGATGTGAAGAGCGAAATCGAGCGCCTGCAAATCGACCTCATGTC
>ERZ791632.369-NODE-369-length-12565-cov-40.8136_pt1 | contig 12565 bp, 9 predicted proteins | sample MGYA00510263_ERZ791632 | MGnify/ENA primary metagenome ERZ791632 (study PRJEB30046, sample SAMN00715181) | human gut metagenome | study: EMG produced TPA metagenomics assembly of the A metagenome-wide association study of gut microbiota in type 2... | reverse complement strand
CGTCAATGATATAAGAGTTGTAGCTCACTCCGTTAGGCAAAGGCCAGAGGCCCTCGAAACGATGCTTGTTGCGGTCGTTAACGCCTACGTAATAAATCTTGTTTGTAATTTCTGTCATATCCTTATATTTTTATAATTCCTTCTTCTTTTCTTCTCCGAATTCCTTGGAAACATAATTGTAGATGTCCTTGCAGCATTCGGTGGAGAACTCCTGGGCGCTCTTCAGGAGGCTATCCCATTGCGCCTCAGATAATCCACGGTCGATATCCTCGCGGGTGATTCCATCCTTGATCAGTCCGAATACGAAACCGGCATTGAAGTTATCGCCGGCTCCGATGGTGCTCACCGGCTTCATCTTCTCCGAAGGATAACTCTTGGCAAAGCCATTCTCGGCTCTCACCTCTACAGGCTCAGCGCCCTGGGTGCAGATAAACTTCTTGCAGTAGAAACTGATTTCGGCATTATACACCTTATCCGCCTCCGGTTTCTTGTAGAGGATTCCGAAGTCCTCGTGGCTGCCACGCACAAAATCAGCATACTCCAGGTTCTCTATCAGATTAGGCGTAATCTTCATGATCTCATTCTGATGAGAAGCACGGAAGTTGATGTCGTAATAGAGGATGGCACCGTGATTCTTGGCGTACTCCAGGAAACCTGCCACCTGAGGACGAACCACCGGATTCAGGGCGAAGAACGAACCGAAGAGCACGATGTCGCCAGGATTGATTTCGGGAGTGGCAAATTCCAGCTGGTCGTGGGGATGGTCCTTGTAGAAGATGTAGTCGGCATTGTTGTTCTCGTCGAGGAACGCCAGCGAGAGCGGCGACTTCGATTCCGGAAAGATGCTCACATTATCGGCATTCACCCCATTATCTCTCAGAAACTGAATCACATACTCACCGATACGGTCGTTGCCCGCCTCGCTGATAAACGAAGCGTTCACGCCCGCACGTCCCAACGAGATGACTGCATTGAACGATGAGCCACCCGGTACTGCCTCTATCGGCTTGCCGTTCTTGAAGATGATATCAAGCACGGTCTCTCCTATTCCTATAACCTTACGCATTGTTTTATGTCTCTATTTATATTTTTTTGGGGACAAAGATAATTCTTTTTGGCGATAATGCAAAATAAATGCCCAATATTTTGGATAAATTACATTTTCAATGTAACTTTGCACCTTGAAATGAAATATAATACTTATACATTAGACAACGGACTCCGCATCATCCACCTGCCATCAGATAGCCAGGTGGTGTATTGCGGCTATCAGATAAACGCCGGCACCCGCAACGAGGAGCCGGGCGAGGAGGGCTTGGCTCATTTCTGCGAGCACGTCACCTTCAAGGGCACCGAGCGCCGAAAAGCCTGGCACATTCTCAACTGTCTGGAGAGTGTGGGCGGCGACCTGAATGCCTACACCAACAAGGAGGGCACGGTGTATTACTCCGCCATCCTGAAGGAGCACATCGCAAGGGCCGTGGACCTGCTTTCCGACATCGTCTTCCACTCGGTTTATCCGCAGGCGGAAATAGATAAGGAGGTGGAGGTAATCTGCGATGAGATAGAGAGCTATAACGATTCGCCTGCCGAACTGATATATGATGAGTTTGAGAATATCCTCTTCAAGGGTTCGCCGCTGGGGCACAATATCCTGGGCACAGCCGAGCAGGTTCGGGCTTTCAAGACGGAGGATGCGCTGAGGTTCACGCAGAAGCTTTACCGGCCGGATAATGCGATATTCTTCGCATACGGGGATATTGATTTCAAGAAGCTGGTGAAGCTTATCGGGAGAGCGCTCGCAGATGATGGTTCGGGCAAGCTTGCTGAGAAGGGTTGTCACGCAGATTTCGCAGATGACGCAGATTTCTCGGGAGACACGGGGTTCTCGGGGGCACGGGATTCTGAGATTACGCAGATTTCGCAGGCTCCGCAGATGACGCAGATTTCTAGGGGAGCGATAGATTCGATGGGGTCGATGGATCCGATGGGTTCGCCTGCCGGGAAGACGATTGTGATGCAGAAGAATACGCATCAGGCTCATGTGATGATAGGAACCCGGGCTTACGATGTGAACGACGACCGACGAATGCCGCTCTATCTGCTCAACAACATGCTGGGCGGACCGGGTATGAACGCCAAGCTGAACCTCGCCCTCAGAGAGCACAACGGCTTGGTTTACACCGTAGAAAGCACGATGGTGGCTTATGGCGACACGGGCACCTGGAGCATCTATTTCGGCTGCGATGAGCACGATGTAAAACGCTGCCTCAGATTGGTTCGCAAGGAACTGGATAAGTTCATGCAGAAGCCATTGAGCGATGCGCAGCTCAAGGCTGCCAAGAAACAGATTAAGGGTCAGATAGGCGTAGCGTGCGACAACCGCGAGAACTTCGCCCTCGACTTCGGCAAGAGCTTCCTGCACTATGGCTGGGAGAAGAACGTTGACCGCCTCTACGAGCAGGTGGATGAGATTATCGCCACCCAGATTCAAGCCGTGGCTCAGGAACTGTTTGATAAAGACAGGCTCACTACCTTGATTTTCAAGTAGTTCTTGGAAGGCAGAAGGCAATGCCCCACACGCCCTGGGCTAGGAGTTTTTGGGCTTTCAGCCCATTTCAACCATACAGTTAGAAAACATCCTCGAATAGAGGTAGAAACAAAGAAATCGGGCTGTTAACTGTTAACCTGTTAACCAACCCGATTTCCTTTTATATATAATGTATGTCTGATGTTTTAATGTTAAACAAAAAAAGGAGCATCATCTGCTCCCTCATTCCGGAAAGCCCCATTGGCTCCCCTTCTCCATCTCGGAAGCCCATATTGGCTCCCTACTTTGCTTCAATTACTGTTTCTGAACTTTTAAAGCTCCTTACTTCACTGGCAGCTTATGCAAGCTTGTTGCTAGCTGCGCCTACTGTTGCAGCAAATGCTACTACTGCTGCGAAAACAATACCTAATACTAACATAATTTTTCCCTTTCTTTACTTTAAATTCAACATTATACTTTTCTTAACAATCTTTCAATGTTACCCTATTTTCAATCTTTACCTTATTTCTAATACCTCTCTTATCCTGAAATCAATCATTAACCTTTTTCTTATCCTGACTTTTCAATCTTAATCCCTTATAATCAATACCTTTCGTATCCTGAAATTACTAATCTTTTATCCTTCTTTCTTAATTCCGATGCAAAGATACAACTTTCCGTGTTCGCACACAAACTTTTTAGGAGAAAAGTTTCAAAAAGCCCCGATTTCTTGATGAAGGTCAAGAACCTTTACAGAGATGTTACAAAAAGGCGATATTTTTAAAGCTTTTGCCCTTTCAGGGCGACATTTTGTATTTGTTCTAAAACCCAAGGCGATGCCCTGGGCTAGGAGCTTCTGCCCTTTACCTTTCCCTTCGGCCGGTGACCGTTGGTTCAGGGCGTATGGGCATTGGCTTCTGCTTTTTTCAGGGCGTGCTGACAAAAGCGGGAGCGTGGGACTTTCGCCACGCCCGCTTTACTAGCCTTACGCTGCCATTCCAGGCGTTCCGTAATGGCCATACTTGCCGATGAACTTAGCCGTCTTGGAGAAGGTGCCGTCCTCGTTCTTCACGATGAAGCCACGCTTCTTCCAGGTGCACAGGAGAACGGCAAGCTTCGTCTTGGTGCCATGAACCATGCAGACTTCCTGAATCTCAGCCTTATCAAAAGTATCATGAACAAAGAGCAGAAGATTGCTCACACCGGATGCATGATAGATAGAACGGGTGTCTGCATCTATCGCCTCCTGCATCTGATTGCCGAAGAAACGCATCTTGCACCACAAATCATACTTCACGCTCCATACGATGAAATCCTCTATCGCCTTCTCCCACTTCTCGCCATTCGCCAGATAAAGCACCATCGCCCTGCGGAAACCATTCGCCAGACTGCGCTTGGCAAACTCGGCGTAAGGCTTGTTGTAAGCCAGCTGAGCCAGTTCCATAAGCTCACTTCCCAGGCGCTCGATAAGCTGGCGCACCTTCCTGCACTCCTTGGAACCGCTGGCGGCATTCAACTGATGGATGTAAGGAGCCAGCTGCGACTTGAACTGCGCATCATAATTCCCCACAACCGGACAAGGAGCGAACTCGGGAAGGAAGATAGTGGCAAGTGACAATCGGCTCACGGCTCCATCAGCCACCTCTCGAACCGAGAAGAACTTCTGTGTGACGGCGATGGTACTCGAAGCATTCCAGTTGAAACGGGTCTTTACACGGGCGGTTACGCTCTTGGTGCCCACACGCTCCTGACCATCCTCAGAATTATCCCAGCAGAGACGGATCAGCTGGCTAGGGTCGTTGAACTTCCTGAGCATGTCCACCTCGTCCATCTTGCAGTAGAGATAGGCGCCGCCAGCCTTCTGCACGTCATCGAGACGCTGGATGTAGGCAGCACGGGTAAGATCGGGCGAAACGATGCGGATGCAGATATCTTCCGGGCGCACCGGCTTCTTCTTGTTGTCGCCCATGGTGTTCACCTCGTCCTTCCATTCCTGCTCCTTCTGACGGTTCACCTTATCCATCTGCACCAGGTCTTCGATGATGCTGTCGATAGGACCGTTTACTGCTGATTTACCAGACGACATCGGCGCTACGAGCAGATTCATCATCGCCGCCTCATGCACCTGATTGTCGATGTAGCGGAAGTTGACGCCCTTGAGATGAGCGGCAAGCGGAGGGAACACGGCCATCGCCACAGGCGCCTTGAAATCGGCTGGCACCTTGCTGGTGAGCAGCTTGATGAGCTTAGGCAGCTTGGCAGGCATCTGAGGAGGAACATCGGCATAGATTCCCGCCTTCTCGGTGGCTTGCTTGGCGAGATAATTCTTGCGGGCGAGCTCTATCGCCACCTTCACCTTTTCGGGCATTACGGCAGACTGAGCCACCTTGCAGGCGCTATCTACGGCAGCAAAAGCCTTCTGCTCGTCCTCGCCATAGGTCAGGATTACCTGCTTGATCCATTCGGGGTCGTTGTTGCAGATGTAACGCAGATAGAGCGCCTCTCTGTAGATGAAGTTGTTGCGGTTGCCGTGAGCCGGATCAGGACCAATCTGCGCCGCCAGCTCCTTCACAATCTCCTCGTAAGGAATGCCTTCGTAGGTCTGCTCATACGCTACGGCAGTGGCGGCCTTTCTCGCCTTCTCCTCCTCGCTCTCGACAGGCTGGAAATCTACGGTTGGAGCAGAAGATGAAGATGCTGCTGATGATGATGAAGAACTCTGAGAAGATGAGCACTGAGATGAATATGGATTCTGAGATGCTTTTGACTGGGCTGAATCTACATCCAGCGGACGGCCGTCTATGTCCAGTCCTCTCTTTCTGTAAGCCTCACGATATTCAGCTACGGCTTCCTCATCCAGTCGCTTGTACCAGTCGTCGGCAGTATAGATCTGGCTCACGGCATCGGTGATGAAGATGATGCGCTCGGGGGTAACGCAGCTAGGGTCTTCGGTGGCATGGATGAGCTTGCAGAAGGCGCTCTGAGCCTCAGCGATGGTCATACCGACAGGGATTCGGATGTCGATGTGCGCCTTGTTACGTGCCGAACGTTCCACGTGAAGCACTTTTCCCGTCCAAAGTTCGATGTCATCGGCAGAGAAAATCTTCTCTCTGAAGAGCTTCTCCTGCGGGTCATCAAACATTCCGTTCAGCAGCAGGGCATTCTTCACCGCCGTCTCCACCTCCTCCGGGTTGTCGATGTCAACGGTGGTTTGGAAGGTGAAAGCCTCCGGGTCGATGGTCTTCTGGGCGCGATGGTCATCGAGGAAATGGAAGTAGTGAGGAGAGCGGAATGGCAGCTGCTTCTTGAGGACGGAAATCTGCTTGTCGAGCTGCTTGAAGGTCTCGCCTGCCTTCACCTCCTCCTGCTTCTTGATGATGGCGAAGGCAAGGTCATCCTCGTTAGCATACTGAGATGCATCTACCGCATCAGCCACCTGCTGCAGCATCTGGTTCTGCTTGGCGGTGAGGTCACGAATCTGACCTACGAGGGTGCTGAGCCAAGGCTGCTTGGTAAGCTCGGTGTAGTAATCGAGAAGATAAGTAGAAATCTTACCCATATTCGCATTGCGGTTAGGGTTCATGGCGATGAGACGACGGCTCATCTGCTTGCATTCATCAAAAGAAAGATTGTTGTTTACCATTTGAATAATTTTTATGTTATACAATGACTGGATTACTGAAAACCAGCCACTTCTCTTCCGAAAAGCGATGCAAAGATAAACAAAAAAATAGCCGTTTACAAGTTTTTTTTGAAATAAAAAAGCATGGGTATAAGGAGGGTATAAAACAAGGTATAAAGAATCATCAAAGGGTATAAGAGGGGTATAAGCGAGGTATTAATATACCCCGCTAGCTACCATCTTCCGCCGTCATCTCGTCATCATTCTTGGTGTCCGAGGCTGGCACTTCCTTATCCACCAGTTTCGGCAAGATTTCCTTCAAATCCACATTCTCCGAATAGGATGTTTCGCCCAAAATCTTCTTGAAAGCATTCACAATATCGCAATAATGATTGAATTTTTCTACGCTTACCGAGCCCAACTTATCTGAACCTAGTTTCCACCATTCTAGAGCCGCATATTCAAATGGTTCAGATTTCACCTGCGCAAGATCCTTCCATTTGCAGAGCGGAGCACGCTCCGTATTCTCCGGAGGTAGTTTTTCATACAAGTGGGCCAGATGTTTGCAGAAGGCTGTAGGAGCTCCCATATCGAATAGCCCCCACCCGTTTAAGAGTCGGAACACAGGGAACCAGTCGGATTGCTTTTTCACCAGCAATTCTGGACAGCCGTTTTTCTTATAAACCGCTATCTTCGGAATTACCAAATCAACCAGTTCCATGAATTTCTCTTTCTTCACTTCGTTCGAAGGCTTGGCACCCACCGCCTTCATCGCCTTCATCGCCAGCAGCGCCTCCTCGTTGCCGTGCTTGCCCCACTGCTTCACATCGCTCACCCTGCCGTTCATGATCATCAGGACGATGCCCGAGAGCAACTGGAGCATCATCTTGCGAGGCACACGCTTATAGAATACCTGGCGGAGGAAATCTACCGGGTCGGCCTTGAACGTGGGATAGAGCGAATATGGGAAGGCGTGCAGCTGCTGTTCTATGGCGTCCAGCTGGTCCTTATAGTCGTAGGCGCCCGTCTGCTTCTTCTTGATGGCGATAGGCGCTTCTACGAAGAAAGACTGGGCTGCACGCTCACGATAAGCGGAACTGGTAATGAATCCCATCTCCGTATACAGTTGCTCGCCCATACGATGGATTTCCTCATCGTCTATGAGGTCGAGGTTGTTGAGAATGCGGTTTCTCGTCTGCGTCATCTCGCGCGAATAATCGCTTCGCTGTATTTCCATGAAGCTGCTGAGCCGCTCCCTAGCCTCTTCCAGGTTGTCGCGCAGCTCTGCCTCCAGCGCCGTCCGGGAATCGGCATCAAGAGGATTCTTATCGGCTTCTGAGGAATCTGAATCATGAAAAGAATCAGCATCATGAGAGGAATCTGAATCATGAGAAGCCCCGGCATCATCCCGTGAGAGTTGCTCCTGAATGCTGATGATGTCGTTGATGACGCCTTCCAGCATCATAGTGCAATCGCTGAAACGGGTCAGCTTGTCGATGGGCAGAATGGGGCCGGAATAGTGCCAGCCGTCATAGATTCTGTCATCATAGATTTCCCTGCGCGCCTGCTCTATCTCCTGCTCAGAGACGTCTACCCGCGCCTCCACTATCAGCTGGAGTCCCGACTTCTCATTGTCTCCCTCCTTGCTGTTGCTTCCCAGGCATCGGGTGCGCAGGTTCCTGCCCTTCCGGGCGATGATGAGGGCTCTTACGTCCTCGCCTTCCAGGGCTGAGACATAGCCGATGAAAAGCTGCTTGTCGTAAGCCTTCACAGCCAGCATATCAAAGGGATTGGCATCATCGGGCACAAGACAGATAGTTCTGCCTTCTGCCTCCCTGGCGTATTCTACCTCACGACCTTTCACGTCGTTGTGGGTAAGACCTACTATATGGAATTTCAGATTCTTCATTTTATGCTGTTATTATTGTTTTGATGTTGTTGTAGTCAAGTACAAAAGTACGGCTTTTCGATGAACCCACCAAGCATTCTTGTTTAAATTTCCTAAAAGAGCATCTGGGAGCAACAGGGGTTAACAGGGTTAACAGTTAACAGCTGTTTTTTCCTACCTCCCCCTTGCGTACCTTATTATATTAAATATATATATATACTTATTTTTATATATGTGTGGGAGGGGGAGTATGCATTTTTGGGGTGTTAACTGTTAACCTGTTAACTCTGCCCGGTTGATAAGGGGGAGATGGGGGCAACGGGAGATGGAGGGGCAAATGGGCTTATATGAGGACTTTAACGGGTCATAATAGATGACCAATGCCGGTCATCATTTATCGTTAGAATAAGGACAAGAGAAGGCAGAATACTACGATTTCACATCGGCCAACCTATGACTTCCCTGGCAGAAAACCATGAGTTGCGGGGCAGAAAACTATGGATTAGTTTTTTTAACGTTACATTTTCTATATATTTTTCATGTATGTTCTATGGGATTCCGTTTTTTTTTATACCTTTGCCGCCAAAATATTAACAACAGAATTTTTTAAAGTATGAATTCAAAATCAGCAGCAAAATTGGCTGCATGCGCCTCATTTGCGCTATTTTTGAGTGGAATTCCTTCACAGAAGGCCTGCGCGCAAGAGCAGGAGAAGAAGGTTGTGGTAGAAGATGCAGACAACGAGAAGCGCTATCTGCCAGCCAACAGCATCAGCGTAAGCAGCGGATATTCATGGCTCAGCAACGAAATTCTTACGGCCAACGGCGATAAACTGGGCAGAACGCCTACCGGCTTCGACGTGACCATGGAATACGCCCATCTGTGGAAACTGAAGAACACCCGCCGTCCTTTTTATATAGGCTTCTCCATTAATGGCATGGGCAGCAGAACCAAGGTGGAAATCCCTAGAAACGGCGGCAATGACGTCAACGATGTAATCATGAACTATTTCGTCGGTGCGGGTTACAAAATGGCCTACAAGACCAACAAGCGCTTCATCTGGAATCTGCTGCTGAGCCTTGGCTACGCCTGCACAGACGACGAATTCGCCACCGTAGATGGCTTTGGCGTCTATGCGGAAATGGGATGCGAATACATGCTCAGCAAGCACTGGTCGGCTGGCGTGAATCTTGGGGGCATGTCCTCCGCTTACAAGCAGCCGGCAGGCTGGGACGGCAGCAAATATAAATACGGAATCGATCACAATGGCTTGCGCGCAAAGCTGGCCTACTACTTCTAATTACGGAACCAGGCTCATTGAATTATAAGAAAACTGCGAGGCGATACTCTACCTTGATTATTTATAGGTAGAATATCGCCTCGTTACCTTCATTGAAGAGGAGGTCCAGGATGCTCATATTCGGCTGGAAACCGTGCTTCTGCTCGTAAACCTGATAATAGCGCTTGGGAGCGAATTCAGCGTCAGGAAGCGGCTTCTTTGGGCGAATCGCATCGCGGAAATCAACTATACTTTGAACTTTGAGATTTGAACTTTGAACTTTATGATCAGTAATGCTATCGAATTCTTCACTCTTCACTCTTCGTTCTTCACTTAAAATATACTCCTCCGTGATTGAAATCTTGGGGCGGATGTCGAGAAGCTCTATCATCTTCTCTGTAGTCTCCATATTGAAATCGAAGAGGAACTCGTATTTCTTCTCGTAGAGGGGGCGGATATCGTCCTGGTAATACTCGAAGAAAGGGCTCTCGCCGTAGGCGGAGAGGAGCGCATTCCAGTGGACGTGGCGCCAGTTGGCGTGGTCGGAAATGCGGATGTCCTTCATCGACAGGGAGATGTCGTGATTGGTGGGGATGGTGAGCGCAAGAGGGCCGTTGGTGGTAGGGATGAGCATGCGGTTACGATAGGTTTGCTTGATAAAGCTCTCGTGGCGCTCTATCAGGCATTCATCGTAGCGGTTCAGCTTCTGATACCACTGGATGGGGCCGAAATATGTGGAAGAAAGAAGGGCTTTCAATTTACTTTGAACTTTGAGATTTGAACTTTGAACTTTATGATTACTCTTTACGTTTAGAACAGCTTGTAAGCCTTGCCTATCATCTGATGCTTATGCACTACCTGCTGCCCGGTTGGCATCTTCAGGAGATAGAAGCGGCAATCCTTGCAACCACAGCGCTTACAGCACACCGTAGGAATGATATACTTCACCGTATCGATGAGAATCGTATCGCCCGGCAGCTTCTCTATCCTACCGATGAAATAAGCCTCTGAGACAAATTTCCGGGGTTGGGACTGGGCTAGGCTCTGACCTTGATTTCCAGCCTGACTCTGGGCTTGTTTCTTAACTGGAGCAAACACGGAATCGGTGAAGACAACCACATCGCCACGATTGAAAAAATCGCAGTCAATCCTATTCACTATCACCCGGTTGCCAGCCTGCAGTTGCGGAGGAAGATCTCCCGCAGGCACCGTGAAGACAGTGAAGGCATAGGTTCGCACCACCCATACCAGGAGCAGCGACAAGCCTAAAGCTATTAGGAATTTAACTGCGATTTTCAAATCTATCTTTGCTTACTTGATTTCAAAAACTTCTGTTACTTGATGTTATCTACGAAGTTGAACAGGCGGTTCCAGCGGATGCCTGAGAAGCCTGGATGGTCAGGACTGTGGCTCCACCAGATGAAGATTGGCTTGCCCACGATGTGATCCTCTGGCACGAAGCCCCAGTAGCGGCTGTCGGCCGAGTTGTGGCGGTTGTCGCCCATCATCCAGTAGTAGTCGAGCTTGAAGGTGTAGCTCTTCGCCAACTTGCCGTTGATGAAGATGTTGCCCTGGCTATCTACCTTGAGGTCGTTGCCCTCGTAAACCTTGATGCAACGCTCGTAAACAGGCAGGTTCTTCAGCGTCAGAGCGATGCTCTTGCCCTTCTTCGGAATCCATACAGGACCGTAATTATCGCATGTCCAGCCGGTGTAGGCGTTGAGCGGATACAGGTCGCCGTATCTTGCATCGGTGTTGATGGAGATGCTCTCCACGAGGTTCTTGTTCGCCTTCAGCGCCAGATAAGCCTTCTTGGTAAGTGGAATCACGCCGCTCTGATTATACATCAGGAGGTCTTCGTTGGTGATTCCCAGCTCATCAGCCAAGTCAATAGGGAACTCGCCCTTGAGCTTCATCTTGTAGGTATATTGCACATTATCAGGCTCCTTGTTCGCCTTGCCGTCAAGATAAACGATGCGGTTCTTGATCTGCAGGGTCTGTCCCGGCAAACCCACGCAGCGCTTCACGTAGTTCTCGCGGCGGTCGGTAGGACGGCTGATGATGTCGCCATATTCGCCCGGCATACTGCTGATGTAGTTGCGTCCTGTAGCATAAACCTGCTCAAAATAGTGGCGCTGCTGCAATGGGTTCATCGCGCGCACATCCTTTTCCTGTCCGTTCTGTTGCATCAGCTGGTCGCCGATGCTGTAAACCATCTGGTAGTAATCATTAGCCTGATAGCGCTCCTCATTGACGAGCGTATCGCCAGCAGGATAGTTGAACACAACGATGTCGTTGAGCTTCACGTTGCCCAATCCCTTCACGCGGCGGTAATCCCAGTGAGGCCACTCAATGTAGCTCTTCACGTTGACCAGCGGCATGGTGTGCTGGGTGAGCGGCATGGTAAGCGGAGTTTCAGGAATGCGAGGGCCGTAGCTTACCTTGCTCACGAAGAGATAATCGCCCGTGAGGAGACTCTTTTCGAGAGAGGAAGACGGAATCACATAGTTCTGGAAGAAGAAGAGGTTGATGAAATAAACCGCTACGAGAGCGAACACCAGCGCATCTACCCAGCTCATGATGAAACGGATAGGACCTTCCTCATCCTTCCACCACTGCCAGTGAATCTTCTTGGTGATGTAAACATCGAAGATGAACGGAACCACAATGAGTCCCAGCCAGCTCTCCACCCATATCAGGAAGAGGAGGTAGAGGGCGAGAACCACTGCGAACTTCGCCCACTGCACCTTCATATTGAGGTTTTGTTTCTGCTTGTCAATCATATTTTTTCTTTCTTAATTTCAGGAGAAATCCTGTTTCAAGAAATCATATTTCCGAGATTCCTGATTTAGAACTTAAATAAATCTGATGTGGTGAGCAAACCGGTATGGTTGGCTGTGAACTCAGCTGCGAGAACGGCTCCCAGGGCAAAGCCCTTGCGTGAGTGGGCGCTGTGCTCGATGGTAATCATATCAGCATCTGAATCATACATCACGGCGTGGATTCCAGGAACCTCACCATCGCGTACGCAGTTGATGACCAAATCCTCATCGGTGATGTTTGCATCACCCTCATCGTGATGACCATCCTCTGTCCAATAAGTAACGCCACGCTTCCAATCCTTCTTTCTATCGATGTTGTCGATGATTTCCTCGGCAAGTGTGATGGCTGTGCCTGATGGCGCATCGAGCTTGTGCACGTGGTGGGTTTCCTGCATGCATACTGAGTACTGTGGGAAACCGTTCA
>ERZ791632.365-NODE-365-length-12754-cov-41.6435_pt1 | contig 12754 bp, 10 predicted proteins | sample MGYA00510263_ERZ791632 | MGnify/ENA primary metagenome ERZ791632 (study PRJEB30046, sample SAMN00715181) | human gut metagenome | study: EMG produced TPA metagenomics assembly of the A metagenome-wide association study of gut microbiota in type 2... | reverse complement strand
AGATGAACCAGGCTGACAGCATGATCTTCACCACCGAGAACTTCCTGAAGGATAACGGTGATAAGATTCCTGCAGACAAAAAGCCAGGCATCGAGCAGGCATTGCAGCAGTTGAAGGATGCTCACAAGGCAGGTGATGTTGCAGCCATCGATTCAGCTATCAACAACTTGAACACCGTAATGCAGGCAGCTTCTCAGCAGATGTACCAGGGCGGCCAGCAGGCAGGTCCTCAGGGTGCACAGGGCGGTCAGCAGGCACAGCAGGGTGCTAACGATGGCGCTCAGGATGTACAGGACGCAGATTTCGAGGAGGTTAAGTAATCTCTCTCAATTAGATTAGCATAAAGATCAAAGGCGTGTAAGGCTCTGAAAATGAGTTTTACACGCCTTTTTTCGTGTCTTTATATTTTTTTATATATCTGCTTATGGATTAATCGCAGAAAAATATGTATATTTGCAGGTTATGAAGGGGCGGAAGTTCCTGCAAGAGAAGAAAAAGACAAGTTCTAGTAAAAGAAGGAAAGGAAACGGGATATGGCAAAGAGAAGACCGCAGGTAGCACTGGTTTATGATTTTGACGGGACATTATCTCCCGGCAACATGCAGGAGTTCGGATTCATCCAGGCAACCGGAAAGACAAAAGAGGAATTCTGGGATAAAAACCGGAAGCTTGCCGTGGGCAAGGATGCCAACGGCATTCTCACCTATATGTATATGATGCTGGATGAAGCGAAGAAGAATCATATCTCGCTCACCCGCGAATCCTTTCAGAGCTTCGGCAGGAATGTAGAGCTCTTCCGTGGCGTAAGGCAATGGTTCTCGTTCATCAACGAATATGGTGCAAGCATCGGTCTCGATATCAAGCACTACATCAACTCCTCGGGATTGAAGGAGATGATAGAGGGCACCCCCATCGCTCAGGAATTCGAGAACATCTATGCCTGCTCGTTTCTCTATAATGAGGATGGCATCGCCTACTGGCCAGCCGTAGCCGTGGATTATACCACGAAGACGCAGTTTCTCTTCAAGATCAACAAGGGCATCCGTCAGGTGAGCGACAACAGCAGGGTGAACCAGTATATTCCCGATAGCAAGCGCCCTATCCCTTTTCCGCGAATGATTTATTTCGGGGATGGAGAAACCGATGTGCCCTGCATGAAGATGGTGAAGGAGCACGGCGGCCATTCCATTGCCGTATATGATACGCCCCAGAAGGAGGCCATGGCTTGCCAGCTGGTAAAGGAGGGACGAGTGAACTTCATGTGCACGGCAAACTACAGCAAGGGAAGCGTGATGAACATCATCGTGAAGCGAATACTGGATAAGATCAAGGCGGATTTCGAATTCGACAGATTGATAGAGGTAAACCAGAAGAAGGCGTGGAAGTAGAGACGGAAATATAGGTGAAACACTGAAACGCTGAAACGCAGGAAAGAAAAAGAAAGAAATATAATATTAATAAATAATTAATGGGAAGAAACAAATACTCAGCAGGAGAAATCAAGGAAATCGGTAAGTTGCTGCGCCTGAAGAATGCCGGCAACCGTTTGCAACAGAAATTGATACGCCACGACCTTCGTGTGGATTATGAATTCAACATCTCTGACTTCAATGAGCCGGGCAAGGCTTTCGGCGAGGAGGAACTGCAGGATGCCATCAAGCGTGGCGCCATCCAGATTCTCGACGATGCCACCATCGAAGCCATGAAGGCGAAACGTGCAAGAGACAAGGCACGCGATGAGGCAGAGAAGCAGAAGGATGCCATCGCCAGCGGTGAGCAAACCGACTGGCAGGAGGCAATGAAGCAGTGGAACGAATGGGAAAGTTCTAAAGAAAAATAAATGTTAGAATCGAATTCCGAAGGAGATTCCGAGATAATGAATTCCGAAAGAAATTCCGAGGATTTATTGAATTATAAATAAGATAGAAACAAAAAAGAAATATGGCTAAAGTATTGATCAAGACTTCAGAGGGCGACATCAAGGTGCGCCTCTACGACGAGACTCCTCAACATCGTGACAACTTCCTGAAGTTGGCAAAGGAGGGATATTTCGATGGCACACTCTTTCACCGTGTCATCAAGGATTTCATGATCCAGGGCGGCGACCCTGACAGCAAGGGCGCTCCAAAGGGCAAGATGCTGGGCACGGGCGGACCTGATTACACCATCCCTGCCGAGTTTGTTTATCCACAGCTCTTCCACAAGCGTGGTGCCTTGAGCGCTGCCCGTTTGGGCGATGAGGTGAACCCAGAGCGTGAGAGCAGCGGAAGCCAGTTCTATATTGTATGGGGAAAGACCTACAAGCAGAACGAGCTGAAGCAGATGGAGAAGCAGATGGGCATGCAGATGGAGCAGAACATCTTCAACCAGCTTGCCAAGGAGCACCATGATGAGATTATGAACTTCCGCCGCAGCCGCGACCGCGAGGGCTTGATGAAGCTTCAGGATGAACTGGTGGATGAAACCAAGAAACGCTGCAAGGAGCAGGGTTACCCTAAGTTTACCGAGGAGCAGCAGAAGGCTTACACCGAGGTGGGCGGCACCCCATTCCTCGACAACCAGTACACCGTTTTCGGCGAAGTAGAGGAAGGCCTTGACGTAGTAGAGAAGATTCAGAACTGCGAGACACTTCGTGGCGACCGTCCGAAAGAGGATATCTCTATGGAGATCTCTATCATAGAGGAATAAAACAATAAATATGAGGGTGCGCCATAGACTTATGAAACACCCTCATATTTATTAAGTATCAACAACTATTCATTCGTATTAAATAAAAAACAAACAAATCAAAATGAAAAAGATTCATGGAAAAATGATGAAGGGCATCACGGTCAGGAGCCTGATGATGCTCATGGCGCTGGCAGGTTCTAGCTACTGCCATGCCCTGCAAGCCACTCCTGCAAAGGCACAAGAGGCCATACAGCAAGCCACCATCGTGGTAAGCAATCCAACTTCCACCCCCCGCACGGAACTCATCTCTCTCAACATGAGCGAGGTGAAGGCGAAGCTGGGCAATGCCACCCCCAAGAAGGGAGAGGCTTATATCGTGAAGAACAAGTGCGGACAGCAGATTGGCTCGCAGATTACCCACGATGGTCTTCTGCTCATAGATGCCAGCGTGCGCCCTCACGGCTCTGCCACTTACTACGTGAGCATCGGCAAGCCTTATCAGCAGAAGGTTTATGCCACCGGCGCTCTCTATAAGATAAGAAAAGATGATATCGCATGGGAGAACGACCGATGCGCCTACCGCGTATATGGCCCTGCCCTTCAGAAGACCGGCGAGCGCTCCTTCGGCACCGACATCTGGGTGAAGAACACTCCTGATACCATGGTTTACGAGCGATACGTAAAGGATATGAACGGAAATATCAAGGGCGATAAGATGGATGCCAAGGTGAGAGCCTTGCAGAAGCAGGAGAAGGTAGAGAAGAATACAGCAAAGGCTGCTGCTCTTGCCAAGCAAATTAAGGCCCTTCAGGCAGAATCACGAGAGACGGACATCCTCACCTCCTTCCATCTCGACCATGGCAACGGATTGGATCCTTATCGTGTGGGCGCTACCCTGGGATTGGGTGCACCAAGCCTGATGGTGGACAAGAACCAGGTTCTGCCTTACTGCTACAAGGATTACAGGATAATGGATAATGGTCCGCTCCGCTTCACCGTGGAATTGACTTACAACCCATCTACCGTAGGCGATATGAAGAACGTGGTGGAGCACCGCATCATCTCGCTCGACAAGGGCAGCAACTTCAACAAGATGACCGTATGGTATGACGGCTTGACCACTCCTACAGATTTCGCCACCGGTTTCCCAATCCACGAGGAGGATACGGAGACGAAGACCTTCGCCAAGGATTACGTAAGCTATGCCGATCCTACTGATAACGTAGAGGTAAACAACTCGCAGGTTTTCGTGGGTGTACTCTTCCCAGAAGGCATCGACCACACCTACTACCAGCTCTTCGATAAGAAGCACGATGGTGCCACCGGTCATGCCCTCGGCTTGAAGCGTGGCTTGAAGAACGGGGAGAAGTACAGCTATTACTTCGGTGCTGCATGGAGCAAATATGATGTAAGGAGCTATGCCGAATGGCAGATTCGCATCAAAGATTACCTGGATGCATTGAAGAATCCTCTCCAGGTTGAGATAAAATAGAAACTTCGAATACTACTATTTTATCTCACTAGGAAATATTGGTCTCTTCACGGTGTAAATGTTTGTAATCCACGAAGAAAGTTATGTTTCGCAGTGCTGAACTTAAGTTCAACACTGTGGAATACAAGTTCAGCACTGCTGAACATAAGTTCAACACTGCTGAATATAGTTTTTAATTAAGAATACAAGAAATACTCATTCTTCTAAAAATCTTAAATCTTATAGTGCAATCAATCTTACTTCGTCATCTCGAAGCCCATGCGCACGCCATCGTAGTTATCCACAATGCTGCTCACGGCACTCATCGTAGTGCTGCCGGTAAGATTCAGCTTGCTCAGGGTCTTGATCAGAGTGAGCAGCTTCTTCTGCTCAAAGAGAAGGCTGATGCCATTGGTGGTGCGGGTGGCAAAACCCGAAGCACTCAGCAGCAAACCCTTCAGCTGGATGGCATGCGTCTTCTCATCGAAGGTATAGGTGCCGCTCCATGACTTGCCGTCAATCTTGGCTGCAAAGGTGCCATCGGTATTGAAGGTAAAGTAGGTATTGCTCTTGCTGAAACCGAACTTATTGTAGTACTTGCTCAGATCCTCCTCAATCTTGCTGGCAGCAATCTCGCCGCCAGCCTTTGCCAGCAGGTTCTCTGAGGTGAAGGCGCAACCCGGCTTGCTGTACTTCCAGGTATGGGCACAGAGATCTGCCTGCGAGAAGGTGGCAGAACCTATCACATTGTTCAGAATGCCACTGATGATGCTGCTGCCGGTAGTAGTTTTCTTCTTCGATGTCTTTTTAGTTGTTTTCTTCACAGGCATCAATTCTGAAAGTGAAGCCTCCTGAACAGCTTCATTCATTGCGCATACATTGCTGCCGGAAGTGCTGGCAAGCACCAGGGCAGCCATAAAAAATACCTTTTTCATTTTTACTTTCTATTTATTATAATTGTAACTTTCGTTTCAAAAAATGCTTTTTTCATCATTATTTGTTATTTTCTTAGACGTAAGAGGCATCAAAAGGTTCAAAATATCGTTCAGAAAAGACATAAATGTTTCATTTTTTTGACATACATCAAAAAAGAACGATTATTAGCATAGATTTCTCAAAAAGTTTACCCGAATATGATAAGAAAACCCTATCTTTGCACCGTTAACAAATCACAATAGGTTATGAATGATTTAATTAAGGTCAACACAATGAGTGAGAACATGGCATTGAACAAGTGCCAGGAGATTCTCAACGATCGCCGTGAGGCTCTTGCTTCCAAGGCGAAGAAGAATGACTAAGGGTAACTTTCGCAAGAGAGTGCTCTTGAGGAAAATTACGTAAGAGAGAAAGGAAATTACGTAAAAAGATTATTTTCAGAATGACTCTTTGGTACTACAAAGAGAAAAGGCAAAAAGTCCCGCTGTCGAGTAAAATCGTTCAACGGGACTTTTTTGTTTTTATGCCAACCGGGATAATATCCCGGCGGGGATATTATTCCTGGCTCTTTTCAGCCTTCATGATCACCTCGATGTGGTTGCCGCTCTTCAGGAGTACATTCTTGAGGAAGTCGGAAATCTGTTCGCCACGGAGGTTCTTCACAAACTCCTTATAGCCGGTATAGTTATCGAAACCGAGACCAGTATAGTTGGCAAGAACGCCGAGCCAGTAGCCATTGTTCTTCTCATCCACACCTGCCTGCTTCAGGAGAATCTCCTTCACCTTCTGCAAGTCGGCAGCATCTACCTGCTTCTCTACCTCTTCCACACCCTTGAAGAAATAGGTGATGGCGGTATCAGCCTTCTCCGGGTTCAAGCCGGCATTGGCGGTAATGCTGATGATGGCTGCCTTGTCGTCGAAATCGCGGAGCATGCCGAAGGTGGCTCCTGCATGGTAAGCTGCACTCAGCTGCTCACGGATGGTGCGCAGATACTGCATCTCCAGCAGTCGGGAGGTTACATCTGCCAGTACCATGTTCTGCATAGAGAATGGCAACTTGGTGCTCCAGATTTCTGATGCCTGGGTTTGAGGATTAGACATCGCCTTGGTAAAGTTGTTCTTCACCTCGCCCTTGGCGTATGGAATCTCCTTGTTCTTCAGCTTGAAGCCATTGTTTGGCAAGCTGGCGATATACTGCTCAATGAGCGGGAGGAGGGTCTTCTCATCGTAGTTGCCCACGAAGTAGAAGGTGAAGTCCTTGGCATTGCCGTAATACTCCTTGGCAAGCGCCATCAGGCGATCGTAGTTGATGGCGTTGATCTCATCAGAAGATGGAATGCGGCCAATCTTGCTGCCCAGGTAAAGGGTGCTCTGCAATGAATCCTGATATACCATGTTAGGATTGTTGCTCTGGTTGGCAAGAACAGTGGCAAAGGTATTCTGAAGATTCTTGAACGACTTCTCATCCTTGCTCAATGCTGTCATCCTGAGATAGATGAGCTGCATCAGGGTTTCGATGTCCTTAGGAGTAGAATGACCCGTAAGGCCATGGCTGTAAGGGTTAATGGAGAAGCCTACACCTGCCTGCTTGCCTGCGAGCGCCTTTTCGAGCTCGGTGCTTGAGAAATCACCCAAACCGCTGGCACCCCAAGCCTCGCTCATCAGCATAATGCTAGGGTAATCGCTCTTCTCGAGAGCTGAGTAACCCACCTTGGCACCGGCAGAGAAGAGAATCTCATTATCCTTGAAATCGGTCTTCTTCAATACCACCTTGGCACCGTTGGAAAGGGTAAGCTGCTTGTAACCCAGCTGCTTGTTCTCTACGGTCTTCTTGATCTTGCCTGGCTTAGGCAACTGAGCCATCAGCGGCTCCTGCTTCACGTTGTCCACGTATGCCTCCAGCTTCTCAGAGCGCACCTGCTTCACGATATCGGCAAGCTCCTGCTCGGTAGGATAAACGGCACCCTCTGCTTCGCGCATCAGCACCATCGATACCAGGTTGGTATCGCTCTGGCAAACCAGCTGCTTGGCATAGGCATTGACGGCCTCCAATGGCAACTGAGGTACTACCATCTTGTAGATCTGACTCTCGTCCTCTACCGATGGGATTGGCTCGTTGGAGATGAAGTTATCCACATACTGGGTGGTAAACTGCTCGTTCTTCATCTTATCCTTGTTGGCAAGCGTCTTATCTACCTGGCTCAGGAACTCCTCCTTGGCACGCTGATACTCAGTGGCGGTGAATCCGAAGTCGTGCATGCGCTTTGCCTCGCGCAATACGGCAGCATAAGCCTCCTTTACCTTACCTGGCTTTGCCACACCGATAAGACTGAAGGCACCCTTGGTAGAAGAGAGCAGGAAGTCGCCGTCGTCGGCACCTGCCTGAAGGAATGGGCAGTCGGCTTCCTGGGCAATCTCGGCATAGCGTGCACCCAGCATAGAGGTAACCACATTGTCCATGTATCCCTTCATGAGATAGCTCATGTTGCCCTTCATCGCATTAGGGATGGCAGGATGCTTCATGAAGATATTGAAGATATCATACTGCTGCTCCTTGTCCTTGTCGATTACGTAGATGGCTGTATCATTATCGGCAACTTCTACCGGCTCTATCTTGGCGGCATCGGCAGGTACCTTGATGCCCGAGAAGAGCTCCTTGATCTTGTTCTCGATATGGTTGACATCTACATCACCCACGATGATGATTGCCTGATTGTCAGGGCGATACCACTTGCGGTAGTAAGCACGCAGGGTTTCCGGCTTGCAGCCGTCGATGACGCTCATCAATCCGATAGGGAAACGGTAGCCATACTTGTTGTTCTGATAGAGTTTTGGCAAAGAACGCTCTATCATGCGCTGCTGACCCACGATGCGCATACGGTACTCATTGTGTACCACGTCGCGCTCGTCATTGATGGCTTCCTCGGTAAGAGAGATACCGTTGCTCCAATCCTTGAGGATGAGCATGCATGAATCTACGGCTGTAGGGCGGGTAGTAGGTACATCGGTGAAGTAATATACGGTTTTCTCTACGCTGGTATAGGCATTGAGATTTCTACCATACTCCACGCCGATGCTCTGCAGGTAATCCTGGAGAGAGTTACCCTTGAAGTGATCGGTACCGTTGAAGGCGAGGTGCTCAAGGAGGTGAGCCAAACCGCGCTGATCATCGTTCTCATTGATAGAACCCACTTTCTGGGCAATGTAGAAGCTGGCTACATGCTCAGGATAACTGTTGTGACGAATGTAGTAAGTCAATCCATTGTCGAGATGACCAATCTTCACATTCTTATCCACAGGAATGGCTGGCATCTGTGCCATCGCACTTCCCACGGATAAACACAGCAGAAACGCTGCAAAAATCTTTCTTAGTTTCATCTGCTATTGATTTATAAAATTACTGGTTTCAAATATTCCGCTTGCAAAATTACACAAAATAAAAAAGATTTGCAAGCATTTGGGAGATTATCTTCCCCCATACCTGCAAATCTTAACATAAAACTAACATTGGAAGCTCTTCATCCACGAACCCCGGTAAAGGCGGATGAGGAAGAGCGTGCCTCTGAGGGTAAGCTCCGTAGCCATCGCAATCCAGACACCCTCCAAGCCATAGCTCTTGGAAAGGGCGTAAGCCAGGGTGAGGCGCACCAGCCACATGGTACCCAGATTGATGGCGGCTGGCTTCCGGGTATCACCCGCTCCCACGCAGACACAATAGGTTACGATGCTCGCTGCAAAGAAAGGCTCGGCAAAGGCCTCGATGCGAAGGCAGGTGGTACCCAGCTCGCGGATGCTCTCTACCGGCGAGAGCACACCTATCATCTCGGGGGCAAAGACATACATCACCACTCCCATCAATGCCATCACGAACATGCCCAATCCCACCGTCATATAGGCGAAATTGCGGCAGAGATCGGTACGCCCGGCACCATGCGTCTGACCCACCAGGGTGGTGGCGGCATCACCGATACCATAACCCGGCATATAGCAGAGGCTCTCGGCGGTGATGGCAAACGAGTGGGCAGCAATGGCGATATTGCCCAATGGTGCCACAATCATGGTGCTCACGATCTGCGCACCGCTCATCAGGACATTCTGTATGGCTATCGGGATGCTGATCTTGCAGGCATGGTGCAGGTATTCCTTCACCCACCGGAAAGGTTCCTTGTCCTGACGCAGATTGAGTATCCGGTTACGGCATGCCGTGAGGTAGAGATTGGGCAGCGAGATGCAGATATAGGCAAGCGCCGTGCCGCAGGCAGCTCCCACTACGCCCATCTTCATGACGTAGATGAAGAGGTAATTGAACACCACATCGCAGATGCATATCAGCACCGCCATCACACTCGGGGTATGCATGTTGCCTGCCGACTTGAGCATCATCTCGGAGACATGATACAGGAATACGAAGGGCAACGCCAAACCGTATATCAGAAAATACCGTGAGGAATTGCCCGCAATATCAGCACCGCCACCCAGCCAATAAGGCAGATGGGAATGCACTCCTACACATGCCAGGGTAACACAAAGGCTGAACGCCAAACCGCATATCAGGGCATGGCGGAATACCTGACGAGCCTTCACGAAATCGTTGGCTCCGATGAAATGAGCCACCTGCACCGAGAAACCGGTAGCTGCCGCACTGAGCAAACTACCAATGAGCCAGTTGGTTGACTCGATAAGTCCGATGCTTGCCGAAGCCTCAGCACCCAGATGTCCCACCATGGATGCATCGATGAAGAACATCATCACGGTGGAAATCTGCGCCAGCATGGAGGGAATACTCAACCCCACAATGAGATTGAGTTTCTCGCTGCGAGCCATCGCCCTACCCTCGCGTATCGACTCCATCAGATAATCTGTCTTATTCTTGAATAACATATTTTTTCTCTTATTAATTGCGTTAACGAAAAAAATGGCGACTCCCGGAAGGAATCGCCACCTTTATTTAAATTACATGAATTTCGTACCTTTGTTTTTCCCAAAACTTAACTTCCGCAGAGCGGAACAGTACTGTTTTTTGTCGTCACTGAATAAACAATCTTATTTTTACCTTAACTAACACCTGTCGTCCTTGAATAAACAATCTTTTCTAACTACCTTAACTAAAACCAATAAACCAATGAACAACAATCTTAACTTTACCTAACAACTAAACCTAATAAAATCTATTACCTAACTAAAAACCTAAAACTTATTTTTTCTGATGCAAAGGTACAACTATTTTCTGAAACTGCAATACTTTTAGCCGAAAAAATGCAGAAAACTAACATTTTTTTAATATAGACAGCGTTTTGTGTGCGAACACGAACACTTGTTAACACATCAAAAAGGTATGTTAACACAAAGCGTTCCTAAGAATGCCATCAGATGGCAATCCTAGGAACGCTTCTATTCTATCACCTATATATAATAAGGTGTAAATCCCCAAAAATCCTACTCTGTAATCCATTCTCCCTTGAGTGCCTGGGCAGCAGCTCTAGAACCCGGTATTACCTGACCCGGACGATAGTAGCTGTCGAGCACTATCTCGAAGCGAAGCATAGAATAGGCAGGGATTACGCTACTCGAACTCTGGGTAGAACCATAAGCCAGCTGATATGGGATATACACCAGCCAATGATCACCGATGTGCATATTGAGCACGGCTGTGGTAAAACCATCTATCCAGCCACTCGCCAAATTGGTTGTAACCTGAGCAGTGGCCTTGTCGTAGGTACCCTCGAAGGTCTTATCGAATACATAACCTGCAGGATAAGTATCAGTGCCCAGCAATCTGCCAAGATAGCTCACCTTCACAGAATCGGTGTACATAGGGCATCCGCTGCCCTTGCCTTCCTTCAACACGCGAACCACGATGTGATCAGCATCCTTGTAGGAAAGCGGAACATCCATACCATTCACATCCTTGTTAGGTATCTGGTTCTGGAGCGACCATTTGCGAATCACCTTCCATTCGGTGCTGCCGTTGGCTATCTGCTGACGGGCATAAGCCAAAGTATCGTCAAAAGCCTGTTCGTTGCGCTCCTGCCAGTTGGCATACTCATCTACGGTGTTATCATCCTCGCTGCATGATGACAGGGCGAACACTGCCATCACGAGCAAGAAGAGATATTTAGAAATTCTTAATTTCATTACCAAGTTTCTTTAATACGCTAGTAATACTTACGCGCTCCTCGATGATGCTGCGGAGGTCAGAGATAGCTACACGCTCCTGCTCCATGGTATCACGATAACGCAGCGTTACCTTGTGGTCGTTTGGTGTCTCGTGGTCAACGGTGATACAGAATGGAGTACCGATGGCATCCTGGCGGCGATAACGCTTACCGATGGAATCCTTAGGATCGCCATAGTGGGTATTGAAGTGGAACTTCAACTCATCTACGATTTCATGAGCCAACTCTGGCAAACCAAACTTCTTATCCAATGGGAATACGGCACACTTCACTGGAGCCAATGCCTCTGGCAGGCGTAATACTACACGTGTCTCACCATTCTCAAGCTTCTCCTCGCAGTAAGAGTGGCACATCACGCTGAGGAACATACGGTCAACACCGATAGAGGTCTCTACATCGTAAGGCACATAGCTCTCGTTCTTCTCAGGATCGAAGTACTTGATAGAGCGGCCGCTGTACTTCTCGTGCTGAGAAAGGTCGAAATTGGTACGGCTGTGGATACCCTCTACCTCCTTGAAACCGAATGGCATCTTAAACTCGATGTCGGTAGCAGCATTGGCATAGTGAGCCAGCTTCTCGTGATCGTGGTAACGGTAATTCTCATTACCCATACCGAGAGCCTCGTGCCAAGCCAGACGAACCTTCTTCCAATACTCAAACCACTTCATCTCAGTACCAGGCTGGCAGAAGAACTGCATCTCCATCTGCTCGAACTCACGCATACGGAATACGAACTGGCGGGCAACTACCTCGTTACGGAATGCCTTACCAATCTGGCAGATACCGAATGGCAACTTCATACGACCGGTCTTCTGTACGCTCAGATAATCTACGAAGATACCCTGAGCTGTCTCAGGACGGAGATAAACCTTGCTTGTAGCATCACTGGCAGCACCCATCTGGGTAGAGAACATCAGGTTGAACTGGCGAACGTCTGTCCAGTTCTTGGTACCGCTGATAGGGCAGACGATACCCTCATCCTCGATAATCTGCTTCAGCATCTCCAGGTTAGGACCCTGCATTGCCTCAGTATAGCGGGCATGGAGATCATCAAACTTCTTCTGGTTCTCCAGTACACGAGGGTTGGTAGCGCGGAACTGAGCCTCATCGAAGCTATCGCCGAAGCGCTTCTGAGCCTTGGCAATCTCCTTGGCAATCTTCTCCTCATACTTAGCCATGTGATCCTCGATGAGCACATCGGCACGATAACGCTTCTTGGAATCACGGTTATCGATCAATGGGTCGTTGAAGGCATCCACATGACCTGAAGCCTTCCATACGGTAGGGTGCATGAAGATAGCTGCATCGAGACCTACAATGTTCTCGTGCAACAATACCATACTCTGCCACCAGTACTGCTTGATATTATTCTTGAGCTCAACACCATTCTGACCATAGTCGTAAACGGCAGCCAAGCCATCATAAATTTCACTACTAGGGAACACAAAGCCATATTCCTTGCAATGGCTTACAATTTTCTTAAAAACATCTTCCTGTGCCA
>ERZ791632.361-NODE-361-length-13005-cov-17.5532_pt1 | contig 13005 bp, 5 predicted proteins | sample MGYA00510263_ERZ791632 | MGnify/ENA primary metagenome ERZ791632 (study PRJEB30046, sample SAMN00715181) | human gut metagenome | study: EMG produced TPA metagenomics assembly of the A metagenome-wide association study of gut microbiota in type 2... | reverse complement strand
CACGACTAACATCATTTCGGTTAATCCTTTATATGATAAAACCTAAACTAATGTTTCTTTATATTAGATGGCGTGAGCCATAGGATAGGCTCACACCACAAATATTACTTGGCTTCCTTCCAATATTCTGGAGCACCAAGACCTACAGCGAAGCCTGCGTATGTGTGCTTGCGGAGATAGTTGCTATCCCAAAGACCTGTAGGGCAACCTGCACGCCAACCTGAATCCTTAAGAGAATCAGTAGCACACCACTGAGTGATACCATACTGCTGAGCCTGTGGAATCAGCTCGAAGTACTTCTGGATGATGAATGTATAGAAGCTACGCATCTGCTTGTGCTGCTCCTCTGTCATCTTGTCGAAGGTAACAGAAGTACCTGCCTCATCCTCATAAGCCATATCAAGCTCAGAAATCTTGACGAGCTTACCTGTCTTAGCCAGCAACTTAAACATCTCTTCGATGTCGCTCTGAAGCTTAGCCTGCTTAGTTGCATCACCATAGCATGTTACGTGCATCTGTGTACCAATACCATCGATAACAACAGGCTCCTCTGCATTAGGATCTTCCCACAGACCAATCCAGTGAATCAAGCTCTTCAGCTTAGCGTGCTGATCCCAGTAACCTTCCAAGTTGTAGTCATTGATAAAGAGCTTCAACTTAGATGGATCACCATTGTGCTCAGCAAAGCTCTTACGTGCATCTCTTACGGCTGTACGAACATAGTCGATATCACCGAGATAATCCTGCCAGTAGAAGCTATTGGCTACATCAGAAGCAGGAGCATTAGTTGCATGCTGCAACTCATTGAATCCATCAGCACCTTTCTTACCAGAGATCGCCTCGTTCACAACATCCCAAGATGTAACATAACCATCTGTAGTTTCCATCATACCATCAATCCACTTGCCCATTGCATCAGTAAGAAGAGTCTTCTTCTCTTCATCCGTAAGAGGAATGGAATTAGCAGACTTCGTGTAGTAAACTTCAAAATCATCAATAAAGAGGGTACCAGCATATTTACCGATATTCAGCAGCAGGCGCAAGGCATTGTCACCATTACATTTGGTAGTCACATCAACTTCCTTCCAATCAGTTGTAACCTTGATGGTAGGGAAGTCGCCACAGCCTTTATAGCCATCAGGATTCTGGAATGCAGCACCAAATTCACCAGCTACAGAACCCTTGATTTTCATCTTCAAGTGATAGGTTGTACCATTCTCGAAAGCGAAACCTGGTTCATAGTTAACCTGTGCATCCCAGGGGTTTGCCTTGGCTGCGTTGTTACCAACCTCACAAACACCATTTACAATCTTTGGCGTATTATCCATATTCCATCCACCAAGGTTCTTACCATCATCAAAGGTAAGATGACCAACACTTACAGGGATTTCAACCACTTGACTTTCGGCCACTTCTTGAATTTCTGTAGTTACCTTATGCCAGGAATAAGGTTTATTACAAGGAACTTCGTCCCCTTTTATGTCACCATTTACGATCAAATTATTGGTAGAACCTTCTTCACAAAGACTCAAAGACTTGATGTCCAGTTTACCGCCCAGTTTACCTGCAGCAAAAACAAAGTTCTCATAATTGGCTTTCGGAGTAAATTCAACGGTATATTCATTCCATTGAGTACCTACTGAAATCGAGCCTAAATCTGCATCACCTGGGGCTGCCCATAGAATTAAGTCAAAAGGAGCAGTAGCTTTTGCATTCATTTTAAAGACATACTTTTTCCCTTTAGATAACTGAGCAGGGAAATATAATTGAGCATCCCAATGACCACCAGCCTCTTTATTCTCAATGACCAAGCAACGTGTGACATTAGAAGAAGGAGGTAACTCCTTATCTGCAATAAGTTTACTAAGATACTTCTTGTTCTGCTGAGAATGCCAAGCAAGCGTATGACCATAGATGGTCAAACCTGCATCCTGTGCATTTGTAACGAAATCCTTAACAGTATTAAAGTCAAAGGTTCCATCATTTTTTACACAAGAAGCATACTTCATGGCGTTGCCTGCTGTCATCTCCTCGAAGTTGCTACCAGCCAAGCAATATACAAGCTCCTGTTTGTTGAAGTCGGGCGCAGCCAGTGCAATACCCAACTTAAAGTCGGGATTGCACTTGCCAGAAGCCTTCATGTCTTCGACATATTTCTTCAAAGGCTCGTAGTTGTTAAGATACTGATATTCCTTCAAGTTCTTGGTCATATCAGTTCTGTACTCCGAGAACTTGTCATCAGCACATGATGACAAAGCCAAGAGAGCTACCAAGCCTAAACCAAAATTAATATTTTTCAATTTCATAATAATCTACCTATTATTAGATGATACTTAATTGATAATTACCGCAGCTTACTTTACGATATACTGAGTATCGAAAGTAACAATACCATTGGTATTACCACGAGTTTGAGCTACAAACTGGTCGGTTGTCTCTACCTTGACAGCACCGAAGTCTACGGTATACTGGAGAGTCAGGATGTCACGATCCTTGTTGCCCCAAGCCAGCTTAGCGCCCTTCTCCACAAACTTACCTGTACCTGTAGCAGTTACGCCCTCAGTCTCGGAAGAAACAGAGCAAGTACCATCGTTAGCAAAGGTAAGCTTCAAGTTGCAAGTATAAGACTTGAGGATATCCTTACCCTCAGCATCCTTGCCCACAACTCTCTTGACTGTGAGAGGATAGATAGCCTCTGTAAGGCTCTTGGTAGTAATCTGGCAAACCTCGTCCTTCTCAATAGTTGCACCCTCACGCTTCTCCTCTGTGGTCTGACCATTCTCAGTAATCTTATCTGTACCACGGCGCAGATAGAATCCAGCCCAAGGGTTCATATACTTCACACAGTAGAGTACATAGTTCTTAGGCAATGTCTTCCACGCATCGCTATTAGTCAGCGCAGGAGTTTCACCCTCCTGGAAAGGAGTACCCGTCAAGATCTTGCCAGCACCCTTCTGATCTTTGATGATCAGAGGGATAACATAAGTATTCTTTACAGAGGCAGGATCAGCGAAGAAAGCATCGTTGAGCTTCACCTGTAATCTACCCTGCAAGTTGCCACCATAAGAGATGGTGTTACCTGCCAAGGTGTAATACTCTGCAGGCATAGGCTTTACAGGAGATACGCCATCAGAGAAATAGAGGTTGTCGCAAAGCGAATTATCTACAGCCACATCCAGTGTGATGTCCTTACCATTGTAAGCACCACCCATGGTAGACACGATGTTGATAATATGCTCGTTGTCCTTGGTATTGTCGCGAGTCTCGTCATTGCCCAACACCAATACACGCTCCACGTTTTGGTGGGCGAAGTAGACTGATGTGCCACCCTCGTAGTCGTCAAACTCAGGCGTGCCGTTCTCACAAGAGCCAAAAGTCAGAGCCAAGGCTCCGAGTGCAGCCATTGAGAAATATTTATTCATCTTCATAGTTTTCATCATTATAAAATGTTAGTCGTTTGTAATTTTCCATCCTGCATTCTGCTTCAACTGATCCCACTTGAGGATTTCAGTCTGTGGCACAGGACCGTAATACATATAGTCGTCGTATTTTCTTTCCTCTACTGTGATATCCTTGAACTGTGGAATACCAGCCTCTGTAGAAATCTCCACGCCATGAACAGCCTCATTGATAGGAGCCTTCCAGCGGCGGAGGTCATTGAAGCGCTTGTTCTCGAAGCATAGCTCAATACGACGCTCATTGCGAATCAGCTCACGCATCTTAGCCTGGTCGTTAGCGCACTCATCAAGATAAGAATCATCTGTGATGCCTGCACGATGACGGATAGCCTTGATCACATCGTATGCAGAATAAGCATGTGTGCCATTGCCCTTAGGTCCCCAAGCCTCATTGGCTGCCTCAGCATAATCCAAGAAGATCTCGGTATAGCGGATATACACTGGATAGTGATACTGTGCGTTCTTGGCATTTGGATTAGGATTACAATCCTCACGAAGAAGCTTCTTCATATAGTAACCAGTACGTGTAGAGTTACCTATCTTATTCAGTCCATTGTCATTGTTGGCAGTGGTGATGTCGGTATTGATGGTTGCACTCTTATACTTGCAGCCATTATAGATAATGTAGAGATCCAAGCGTGGATCACGATTACTATAAGGATCCAAGTCATCATACTCACTGCGCTCATCTGTGATAGGATAACCATTGGCAGCAGGGAAAGCATCCACCAAGTTCTGGGTAGGATTGATACGTCCCTTACCATAGAGAGATGGAGGGAAGTTATCAGCCTCCTGGTTCAAACCGAGGTCCCAATCATCAGCACCATTGGTCTTGTTGCCACGCCAGATAATCTCCTTAGGGCATGCACCAGACTGCAAATTATTAATCTCATTAGTCTGAGCATACCAAGAATTACCTGTTTCAGACAAGCCGCTTACACCACCAATCAAGTCGAGCAAGCTGGCTGCATCATCAGCAGCACGCTTATAATCCACATTGGTACCAGCTGCAAAAGCAGGACTGGCTGCCAGCAGAGAAACCTGTGCTCGTATAGCCTTGGCGATACGACCGCTCACACGACCACGCATCAGGGAACCCAATACACGGTTATAGTCCTGATAGTTGTCCACACCCATAGCAGTGTACTTTTCTGGCACAGGATCTGACTTGGTCAAATCATTGTAATCCAAAGGCAACAACTGCTCAGCCTGATCCAAGTCGCTATAGATTTGATCCAAGCAAGCCTGGAATGTGGAACGTGGCTGGTTGAAATCAGAAGAAGTATCCTCAGGCTTTGTCAAGTTTGGCACACCCAGGAGCTGTCCATCCTCTGTCCAACCACCATGGTTCATCAGGAGATAATACATATTGAGAGCTCTCAAGGCATAAGCCTCACCCTTACGGCTCTCACAGAACATCTGCTGCGCACCCTTGTCCTTAGCCCAGTCTACCTTGTCCACTTCCTGAAGGAAGATGTTCAAGTACTGGATGCTAGCACGACAGCCAGTCCACTTGCTCATAGGGTCATTATTGGCTGCCCAAGAACCAGTAGCCATTTTCAGATAGCTGTTAGACAAATCATTGCTTACAGCATCATCGGTTGCCACATCAGTTACACTCTTGGTATTATAAGGAAGCATGGCATAAGCATAGCCGAGAAGTCCCTGAGCATAAGTAGGCTCTTCGTAAATCTCATCCAAGCTACGGTTGTTTTCCTGTGCAGGCTCAAAGAGATCTGAGCAAGACACCAACGAGAGTGACAATGCAGCTAATATAAATAACTTATTAATTTTCATTTCTGTATACATTTAATAATGATTAGAATGTAGCCTTCACACCTATATTATAATAGCGTGTCTGAGGAGCACTACCTATGTTCATCTCCAATATCTCACGGTTCTTAGAGATAGTGAGCAAGTTGGCACCGCTTACATAAGCAGACAAGCCCTTAACCCAAGTCTTCTGGAAGAGCGTGCTAGGAAGGTCGTATGTAATCTGTACCTTAGCCAAGCGGAAAGCGTCTGTGCTGTACATCCAGAAGTCTGATGTCTGATAGTTGTTGCTACCTGAGAGTGTGGTAAGACGTGGATAAGTAGCAGTCTCCTTGGTTGCCTCAGTCCAGCGATTGCGAACCACAGCTGAGTACTTGCCGTCACCCTTTACCCACCAGTAAGAATTGTTCTTCAAGCCATAAGCACCGAAGTTGCCAGTACCGAGGGCGAAGAATGTGAAGTTCTTCCACTTAGCAGTGAGGTTTACGCCCAATGTGAATGGTGAGCCATACCAACCGCCCTTGCCCAGGAACACCTGGTCGTAAGAGTCGATCTTGCCATCACCGTTTACATCCACATACTTCATATCGCCAGGCTTTACGTCACTACCCAGACGGCTCTGGTCTGGAGATTTCTTGATTTCTTCCTCACTCTGGAAGAAGCCAGCAAACTTATAACCCCAGATACCATCGAGAGCCTTGCCCTCACGGTTCTGATAGCTCCATGCGTTCATCTCATCACGCTTGGTAGCCTTGGTGTTATAATAAGTACCTGTTACGCCGAGCTGCAAGTCTACATCACCCACCTTCTTATTGAAGTTAGCTGCGAAGTCGAAACCGATGCGGCGACTATTGTTAAAGTTGAGCACAGGCATGAATGAAGCATCAGGATAGCCTGTGTTCAAGTGAGAAGGATAGAACGTTGGAGTAGAAATCAGATAACCCTCCATCGAGTTAACGAAGAAGCTAGCATCCAATGTTACCATCTGCTGCCACAAGGAAGTCTTGAAGTTGACAGAAAGTTCCTTACGCTTGATGAAGTCGAGATCCTTGTTGGCAGAACGCTTAGAGAATGTGTACTTGCCAGCAGAACCATCATACCATCCATAACCATCAGCTGTCTGCCAGTTGGTGTCATAGAGATAGTATCTGTTGCCATTCACTGCCAAGTCAATATCCTCGTTGATGATGCTACCAGATACACTGATCATCATATCGTCTACCACCTTGCTGTTCTTCAAGAAGTTTTCATTCTTGAGTCTCCAACCCAATGAAAGTGAAGGAGAGAAGCCTACACGATGACCTGGAGCCAACTGTGCAGAGTGGATAGCTGCCAAGCCGAAGTCTGCATAATAGGTCTTGGCGTAATCATAAGATGCATCCAAGGCAAGATTAGCACTTGATGTCTTGTGATACTCACCTGACTTAGACTGCTGATAGCCAGAGGCAATCAACATCGCAGAGAGGTTATGTACCTTATTAAATGTATTGGCGTAATTGAACTGAGCAGAGAAGAGCATGGTCTGATTGTCCACACTATTAGCGATATTCTGTACACCAGACTTCTTATCCTCACCTTCCTTCTTCAAAGCTATGATCATATCCTTGCCGTCGATGTTTGACCATGTTGGGATATAGATGGCATAGCTATTATTGAAAGATGTGGTGTAAGAGGTAGCATAGTCTACTGCGAAACGAGTCTCGAAAGACAAGCCCTGCAACAACTTGTGCAGATTGATGTTAACACCTGTATCAAACTGGAACTGGCGGCTAGTATACTTGCTCTTACCAGCAGCATAGTAATCTGCGAAGATGTTAGAAGAGTTAGCCTGTGTACCAGCCAAGAAGTACTTGCCATCCACCAGCTTAGCCACACTCATCAAGTCCCAAGCAGCTTTGGCATTAGGAGCTATCATGTCTGTAGAGATCAATGGGCTAGCATTCTGTGGGAAGTTAGGACGCCAAGTAGCAGCTGCATTCCAATAATTACCAATAGCAGAATGTGAATCATAGAATGTGGCATTGGAGTTGACCCAAGCCTTGATGTCATCTGTGATGTTGACATCAACATTACCACGTACACTGAAACGCTGAGTGTTATTGTTCTTAGCCTCACCAAACTTCAGGAAGTCGCCCTGGCGATAATAGTTGATGTTGCTATAGAAGTGAGCACGCTTACCACCACCACTAATCTCAGCAGTAGCCTCGTAGCGACTATTCATCTTGCGAAGATAGTCAGAAGAGTACATATCGAGATTAGGATAACGATATGGGTTGGCACCCAAGCCATGATTGTAGATATCCTCAGCAGAGTAGAGAGGAGTCAAACCGTCATTGGCACGAGCCTCGTTGTAGAGAGTCATATACTCAGCAGAGCCCAGATACTCAGGGAATGACTTAGCCACATTGAGACCAGCGTTAGCCTGCACCTCAACCTTCAAGCCATCGTTCTTTCCACGCTTGGTGGTGATGAGCACAGCACCCTTGGCTGCCTTGCTACCATAGAGCACTACAGCCTGTGCGCCCTTGAGGAATGTAATCTGGTCAATCTCGCTAGGCATCACGTTGGTTGCCTCACGAGGCACACCATCTACCAATACCAAGTATCCAGCATTGTCAGCATCCATGCCCCAAAGAGAGTTGCCATTCCAACCACCCACGTAGCCCTGCATGTTATCAAGGCTATAAGTGTGGTAGTTTTTCTTCATCAATCCCTCTACATCGACTACCGAAACGCCGCCCAAGATGTCACCCTTGGCTACCTTGCGATAAGCCACATTGACCATCTCCTTGTCGGCAGCAACGGTATCGGTTTCGTTCTCAGCAGCAGTTTTGGCATCGGCAGCCATAGGAGCCAATGACACAAGACCTGCCAACAGGAACTTTGAATTATATGATTTGAATTTTGAATTCATACTATCATTCTTATTTTAGTATTACTATATAATGTTATTTTACCAACCAGGATTCTGACTAAGCTCTTGATAGAGATAAACATCCTTGATAGGCAATGGGAACCAATAGTGCTTGGCTGTGAAGTGACGAGTCAAGATCTCTTTCTGGTGGAAGTTAGCCACCTGAGCATCAGCTGGGTCATTATTCTTGTAGAAATCGGCACTCTCCACACGGTCAAACTCATCAGAGTACTTTACATTGTAAGGAGCCTCGGTCAGGAGCAACCAGCGCTGCAAGTCGTTGAAACGGAAGCCCTCGAAAGCAAGTTCCACCTCACGCTCACGGCGAACCTCGTCCATGAACTTATGTGCATCAGCTACATACTCTGGAGCCACATGACCAGCGCCACAACGATCACGAAGGGTATTGATGGCATCCTCAGCAGTCTTGCTAAAGTTAGAAGCCTTGCCAGAAGCACCACCAAACGCAGCACAAGCCTCAGCATACATCAGATAGATGTCAGCCAAACGCATGTATGGCAAGTAACAGTGGAATGCTGAACCCCAATCGTAGTCACGATCCACCTCATTACATGTATGAGGCACCAACTTCTGGATGAAGTAACCTGTACGGCTGGCATTAGCCACTGGACGCATATTGCCACCTGTATACAACTGGCAGTACTGCAAGTTAGCCCACTGACCAGGAGTACCATTCAGATACTTGAAGCCATCAAACACGATGTCGTGATAGAAGCGTGGGTCACGGTTCTTATATGGATGAGTAGGATCGAAACCACCTGCTGTGTTAGGAACCAACTTGCCATTCTCTACGATGTAAGCTGGCTCACCATTAGCCATACCGTAAGCAGCTATCAAGTTAGCTGTAGGCTGGTGAATCACATTGTCATGTCCAACCACTTTGTCAACCTTAGGACCAAACACTTTAGAGGTATTCCAGTTAGAGCCGTTGAAGTCTGAAGATGGACCACGGAAGATAGCCTCAATAGATCCAGGCATTTTCCAGTTCTGCTTCTTGGTATAGAAGATATCAGAGAAGCAAGAGGTAGCATCGGCAGAACGCTCATGATTGTAGATGTCCTTATAGTTGAACTCAGCCAACCCATACTGTGTCTGGCCACCCTCAACCAATGTGAGCAACTCACCGAAGACCTCAGCTGCCTTCTTGGCAAACTCCTCATCATAGTCGTAGGTCTTGCCATTCTTGCTAGCTCCTACCTGTGCGCCATCCTTCATCAATGGACTGGCAGCCCAGAGATAAGTCTTGCCCAGATAACCGAGTGCCATGATCTTGTTGATACGAAGGTCGTTCTTGCCCTGTGTGGCAGCACCATCATACTCATTATCCCAGTTGATAGGCAACAGATCGGCAGCCTTGCGATAATCAGCAGCAGCCTTCTCTGCACACTCCTGATAAGAGAGGCGAGGCAAATTGAGTTCTGAGTTGATGTCCAAATAGGTATCAATGTATGGCAAACCACCAAAGTACTGCATCAACTCAGTGTGCCACCATGCACGGAAGAAGTAAAGCTGACCAGCTATGAGGTCTTTCTCTGCCTTGCTAGCTACCAACTTATCGAGATTAGCCAAGCCCTGGTTAGCCTTGCGGATGCAATACCAAGCATGTGGCCAAAGTGAGTGGCTGAACTTATCTGTAGATGTAGGGCTGCTGCCAGCCTTGTAAAGCCAGTTACCTGTGGTTTGCCAAGCACGGAAGTTACCCAAGTCTACCTGGTGTGTCATACGGCCATCAGCCTCAGGGTTGAAGATTTCATCATCACCCCAGTTCCAAGAAGGACACCAGTTACATTTTTCCTTATCAGGGATACAGTTGTAAATCTCCTCTACGTAACCCTGAAAGTTACGGAAGTTTACAAATGCGTCATTTTCTGAGACTGTAGAATCGGCCTCCTTGTCAAGATAGTCCTGGCAAGAGTTGAGCGAGGTGCCGAGAGCCAGCGAGACGCATCCCATCAACAAAAAATTCTTTATCTTATTTTTCATTTGAATGTTCATTTTAATATTACAATGAGAATTTAACACCTAAGTTGAAGCGGCGTACTGTAGGATATGCTCCAAGGAAACCGCCACCACCGAGGTTAGCCTCACGGTCATCAGGCATACGAGTCCAAAGCCAGAGGTTGTTACCATTCAAGTATACCTTGAGGTAGTTCATACCGAGAGCCTTGATCCATCCCTTGGTCCAAGTATAAGCAATCTCTACGTTCTTCAGACGGATGTACGAACCATCATAGAGGAACTGAGTACCATTGCTGTAATCAGACTGGGTAGCACCCCAACGAGGAATGATAGATTCTGGAGAAGACTCTTTCTTGTCCCACCAAGTACCAGTGTCATAAACATTGTCCAACTTATTGCCAAAGCTTGTCAAGGTTACGTCACGAGTTACATTGGTTACACCATAGAACTGAGCGAAAGCAGAGAAGCCCTTATACTCGATACCGATAGTGGCATTGTATGTATTCTGAGGGCTTGAGCTATAACCTACTGGAGCTGAGTCCTTGCTATCTACCACACCATCACCATTGAAGTCTACGATGTAGTAATCGCCTACCAAGCGGTGGTTGTCATTAGACTCATGAGCTGGAGAACCAATCAAGTCATCGATGTCGTTGATAAAGCCACGATCAATGTATGAGCGATACTGACCCATAGAGTAGCCAGCCTCCTTCTGATAGTTAGGAGTGAGCTGAGCGTCATCCTTCAAGAGCACCTTGTTCTTGGCATGGGTCATATTGAAGTTACCCCAGAGGCGGATGCCATTGGCAAATTTCTTGTTGAGCTTCAACTCCAACTCGTAACCACTGGTACGAACCTTACCCTTATTGATAGTAGGAGCTGTAGTACCAAAGTAAGATGGGATGGAGCGGTTATCACCAAAGATCAAAATGTCGTTACGACGGTCGCAGAAGAAATCGAGCGAACCGGTAATCAAACCACCCAAGAAACCATAATCAATACCGAAGTTGGTCTTCTTCACAGTCTCCCACTTCACATCTTTATTACCCAATGTATTCTGGCGATACCATGTGTAGATACTGTTGGTATGGTCAAGATCCATCACTGTGTTGCCTCCGTATGCCCACTGGTTCATGTAGAGCCAACGACGAGAAGAGTCGAATGGATCGCCCAGGTTATCATCACCAATCTCACCGTAAGATGCACGGAACTTCAACATATCAATGATGTGCTTGTCACGAAGATACTTCATGAAGTTTTCCTCAGTGATGGTCCAACCGATGGCTCCAGAATTGAAGAAGGCGAAGCGATTGTCCTTGCTAAACTTTTCTGATCCGTTGTAAGCACCGTTATACTCGATGTTGTAACGACCAGCATAGCTATAAGTAGCACGGAATGCCCAGTCCTCACGGTAAGTAGGCATCACACTACCACGTGCATTCTCCTGACGAGAGAACAAGCCCATGGCTGTAACATCATGCTGTCCGAACTTGCGAGCCCAGTTGAGCTGCAACTGATAGTAAAGATTGCGAACAGTCTGGTTGTTATCAACCGAACCACCTGAAGTACTCCAGTTAACGCCCTGTTTCCAGTCGAACTTATTGTTTGACTCATATATCTGGCCATATGTTATATTGCCAGTCTCCGGATCAACATACTTGGTCTGAGCTGTATTGTTCAAGTCATTGATACCACGGCTCGTCTCAACAAACACGTTGTCCCAAGAAACGGTACCACGCAAGTTCAAGCCCTTGGTGATGAAGTCGAGTTTCTGCTCCAAGGTAAAGTCGGTATTGATACGAGTAGTAGTAGCCTGCGCTGTACCACCGATGGCGAGGTTCTGAGCAGAGTTACTTACGTTAGACGCATTTGGATAATAACCCCAAGAGCCATCGCTATACTGAGGCAAGAATACATCTGGAGCGATGTTATAAGCACCAGCCCACTGCTGTCCTATCTGCCACTCGCTATTGCTCATGTTGCTCCAAGGAGCCTTGCGCACACCATTAGAACCAGATACATTTACCTTTAATGTAGTAGTTCTAGTGATAGAGAAGTCCAAGTTACTGCGCACATTGATACGGTTGTATCCATAGCCAGAGTTATAGTTACGTCCGTTATCATACTCACGGAAGAGGTCACCCTCGTGTACAAAGTCGGCAGAAGCAAAATACTTCACGAAGCTTGTACCACCGCTCACATTGACATTGGCATTATATGACATGGCGCTCTTCTTGAAGAGGGCATCCTGCCAATCCACGTTAGCATAACGCTCGCGCTGCTCTTGTGTGGTCTGGTTACGATAGTTCTCAATAAATGATTGAGGACGGATGTAAGACCAAGATTCAGGAGAAACACCCAACTCATGCTCCACTGCCCTGTTGCGGAACATCAAGGCATCGTATGAATCATACTTGTTAGGCAACTTAGAAGGAGCCTTCAATGTAGCGTTGAAGCCTACATCAATCTTAGCCTTGCCTTCCTTACCACGCTTGGTAGTAATCAAGATGACACCATTGGCACCCTTCACACCATAAACGGCAGTGGCAGATGCATCCTTCAATACGGAGATGCTCTCTACAGAACCAATGTCTACACTACTCATAGGACGCTCGATACCATCGACTAGGACGAGAGGGTCACTGTTGTTCCAAGAACTAGCACCACGAATGATGATCTGTGGCTCCTCCTCACCAGGCATACCATTGCCCTGAACAGTTACCACACCAGGAAGGTTACCCGTCAAGGCAGCACCAATGTCGCTGACACCGGCAGCACGTTCCAGCACCTCACCTGTGGTCTGTGCAATAGAACCCACGACAGATGCCTTCTTCTGCTGACCATAACCTACGACTACGACTTCGCCGATAGCGTTGTCAT
>ERZ791632.360-NODE-360-length-13019-cov-3.1643_pt1 | contig 13019 bp, 13 predicted proteins | sample MGYA00510263_ERZ791632 | MGnify/ENA primary metagenome ERZ791632 (study PRJEB30046, sample SAMN00715181) | human gut metagenome | study: EMG produced TPA metagenomics assembly of the A metagenome-wide association study of gut microbiota in type 2... | reverse complement strand
GACGAAGCCCGGCACGCGGTTTTGGAGCGAAAAGCACGCTTTCAGTTAAGCCGCGTGTTAAAATACATTCCCCCTAAAATTCCGCATAAAAACAGCACTTTCAAGATATGAAAGTGCTGTTCGTTTTTGTCGTTGTAGTTTTTGTTGAAAATTGATGCTTTTTTGATGCTCTTGAAAATTGAGAAGTATCATAACTCAAATATAATGCACCCCACTGCAAGAAATAGTGACAAATAATAGTAAACCCCTTTTCGTTAATTAATTTCAATTATCCAATCTACTATTCATCAATTATTTTTGCATTTTTTAAATGGCAATATAAAAACTTGCCATCTGAATAAGTACCGAATTTGCCAACAACCGTTATTTCCGTATTTTGTTCAAAGTTAGGATTAGTTTTATCTGAAAGTTCAAATTCCAATCCTTGTTGACAACAAGCAGTTGCATCGGGAATAATCACGGTATTGTATATTTTGCCTGTTTCTTCATCCGTATATTGATTAAATTGACCTTTCATTTTTATAATCTTGCCTTTATAATCATCAGGCGTAATAAGCATATTATAAACTTCAGAGTAGACTAGCGTGCTGCTTAGTTCCGTCAAGTCCAAATCAATGGACTTCGCCTCGGTTGTTGTTTCAGTTGTTTTTGTTGTGGTCTTTGAATTAGAATTCTCGTTTTTATCACTGTTTTTTGAACAAGCGACAAAACTCAAAGCCAACACTAAAGCTAATATAATTGCAATTATTTTTTTCATACTCTTACACCTCTCTTAACGCTTGATAAAGCCAAGCAAATTATAAATCCGGCTATATCGCTTGCAACAATGGTTGAGCCTACCGGCGTTCCTGCAAGAATTGAGGCAAGAAGTCCCACAACCGTACATACAACGGAAAAGGCTGCAGAAAAGATAATTACAGATTTAAAGCTATTGAACAGTCGCATTGCCGAAAGAGCAGGAAAAATAATCAATGCAGAAATAAGAAGTGAACCTACAAGGTTCATTGCAAGCACAATAATAACCGCAATGGTAACTGCTATCAAGAAGTTATATGCCCCAACTTTTATTCCCGTTGCTTTGGCAAAGTTTTCATCAAAAGTAACGGCAAAAATCTTGTTATAAAACACGCAGAAAATAATTATTACGGCTATCGACAGTGCAACACATAGGTAAACATCCTTTATTGTAAGGGTCAATATTGATGTTGAACCGAAAAGCGTTGAACAAACATCACCCGAAACATTGCCAGAGGTTGAAAACAAATTCATAACCAAATAGCCTATTGCAAGTGCTCCTACGGAAATAACAGCTATTGCAGCATCACCTTTAATTTTTTTCTTACCACCGATTAAAAGAATAATTGCCGCAATAATTGTAACCGGCATTATTAAAAGCATATTGTTTGTTAGCTTTAATACCGTTGCAACTGCCATTGCACCGAAAGCCACATGGGAAAGTCCGTCTCCGATAAATGAAAATCTTTTAAGCACGAGCGTAACACCTAAAAGAGATGAGCAAAGAGCAATAAGAACTGCGGCGATAAGTGCATATCTTACAAACGGATATTCAAAATAAACCATAAGTTTTTCAAGCATTTTGCTCACCTCCCTTGATAAATTCAAAATATTCTTTTTGACTGCCGAAAAAGCAAGGCGAGTTAAGACACAATATCTTTGTTGCATATTTCACAGCCTCATTAACATCGTGCGAAATCATAATTACGGTTGTGCCATTTGAATTTATTTGAGCAAGCAAATTATAAAAGTCCTCGCTTGCCTTTGGGTCAAGAGCCGCAACTGGCTCGTCAAGTAAAAGAATTTTATCTGTGGCACAGAGTGCTCGTGCAAGTAATACTTTTTGCTGTTGACCTCCGGAAAGCTCACGATAACATCTTTTTTCAAGCTCTTGTATATTAAGATTTTTCATAACCTTTTTAAACTCGGCTTTTTGCTTTTTTGTATAAAAAGGTCTCATTCCGTTTCTGTTGAGAAAGCCTGACATAACTACTTCACTTACAGACGCCGGAAAATCCCGTTGCAACTGTGTTTGTTGAGGCAGATATCCGATTTCGTTTTTCTTTATATCATCCGAAAAAACAATTTCCCCGTTAAGTGCGCTTTCCAACCCTAAAATTGTTTTCATAAGCGTACTTTTTCCGCAACCGTTTTCGCCGATTATGCAAAGGTAATCACCCTTTTCAACATTAAAATTTATATTGCTTTTTACAACTGTGTTGCCGTAGCCGACAGCTAAATTTTTGCATACAATCTGTGCCATAGTGTCCTCCTTAATTTAAAGCTTGTTTAAGCACATCAAGATTGCTTTGCATTACATTCAAATATGTTTCGCCATTCTTAACATCATCGCTTGTAACCGATTGCATAGAATTGAGTGCAAGGATTTTTTGATTTTTTTCTTTTGTATTTTCAACTACAGTTTGAGCAATTTTGTGTTTTGGATCTTCGATAGTAAGCACTGTTGTTACACCGAGTTCGTCAACCTTGTTTGCAAGGAATTTAATTGTTTCAAAACTTGCCTCTGTTTCGGCAGAACAACCCACAAATGCGGCATAATATTTCAAAGAATAATCGTCAACCATATATCTAAATGGAAAACGGTCGCCGAAAACCAAGGTATCATATTTTGCACCGTTTACTGCTTGCTGATACTCCTTATCCAGTGCGTCCAAATTTTTGGTGTATTCATTTAAATTCTTTTTATATACATCTGCATTTTTTGAGTCAATCTCGCAAAGTGCATCAGCAATGGAAGAACAAAGAGTTTTGGCATTTTTAAGAGAAAGCCATACATGTTCATCATATTCAGGACCTTCCTCTTCGCCCTCTTCTTCCTCTTCTTCAGATTGCATACCTTCAACCTGTTCTTCTTCCTTTACAGAATTTCCAAGAACATCAAGAAGATTGATAACCTTCATATTTTTGTTTTGAGCAGACTTCAATGCATCATCAACCCATGTGTCCGATTCACCGCCGACATAAATAAACAAGTCACATTTAGAAACCTTTACCATATCATCGGCACTCGGCTGATAGCTGTGCAAATCAACGCCCTTATCAAGAAGCATCGTCAAATCTACATTGGCTTGATTTTCACCAAGTATTTGCCTAACCCAATCGTATTCGGGGAAAATTGTTGTTACAATGCTGAGCTTTGTATTATCATCATTATTTTTTATTGTGTTTTCATTGTTGCTTTTTCCATTAGAGCAAGCAACAAAAATAATTGCAACACTTAAAACGGCGGCAATTACGCCTAAAATTTTTTTCATTAAAGTATCTCCAATCAAATATAATCTTAAAAATGGGCATAAAAATACAAGGAACTTTTGCATAGCAAAACAAAGCCTGCAAAACAGACCTATTTTTAACATATGCAAGTCCAAAAATGCAGACTTGTCCCTTGTCGATAATTATATTTAATTGGATAATTTAGTTTTTAAATCAATAAGCGTTTCCTTTGAGAATATATAAGTAACAAAAGGAATGATAAATAACGCAAAATAAAATAATACGGTTACACCTACATTATCATCCGATTTTGAACCTAAATCCGTTAAGTTTTTTATGCAAAGCTGCATTGTTTGGCAAATTTGGCAATCAGTATGATTGCACTTGTGATTCGCCTCTTTGATAACAAAAGCAGCAGAAAATACAGCCGCTATCACAAACAAAACTGTTATAAGCATTGTAACTATTCTCTTTTTCTTGCTTATGGCTTCCTGCTTCATCAGTGGTTTCCTTTCTTAGTATTACTTTGCACAATTTTCGCATAAGCCGTAAAAAACGGTTTTTGCAGGGTCGACCTTAAAATTATGATGCGATGAAATATGATTTTCAAATTCTTCAATTTCATTGCAACTTAAATGAATGATTTTACCACAATGCTCACATTTTAAGTGATATGTAGACTGCTTGGAGTGATTATCCTCTCCCACATATTCAAAGCATGCACTGCTGGTATTGTCGATTGTATATTTTACAACACTGGAATTATTAACAAGTTTTTCCAGTTGCCTGTAAACAGTAGCATATCCTATTGAAATACCTTTTGCAGTCAAATCATTATATATTTGCGACACTGTTAAATGCTCATTTTTGTGTTCTTCCAAATATTTCAATAATTCATTATTGTGTTTTGTGGAATAATTTTTTCTCTCGCTCATAATTTTAACTCTTTTTTATTTTCATTATAATCTAGCAAAATCAAATTGTCAATATTAAATTGATAATCATTATCATATTGTGTTGCGTACAGCTATTGTACGTTTAATCAAAAAATTTTAAAACGCATAATTTAATAACATAACCAATAGATTAGAGAAAAAGAAAATAGGCTTACCCCAAAATTTAGGGCAAACCTAAAAGTATCTTTATTTTAGCTCCCCAAAGTGACATCTTATTTGTCACTTTGAATTTATAAAAAATGATAGTATATCGACTGTTGTATATCCTTTGTAATTTCCAGTTTAATGCAAACGAAAATCGACACTTGCATCTTCAATTTTTGAAATAATATCTGTTAAAACATAAGGATGTTTTATTATCTTGGGTCGCTCTTTAGCTTCTACTTCATTAAACTTTTTATCCAAAATTATTAATTCTCAAAGCTTACGCTGTTCCCAAGAAAAAGACAATTACAACCGTTCACGCACCGACTTTTTTAACGACTAAATCAAGTTCCAAATCGTGAAGTCCGCTGTATGCTTTCATCAAAAAGCTTACAGGAACTTTTTTGACTACTTCACTGCTCGGAATATTGTAATACCACTGATAATAGGCATAAAATTCGCCTATCCAATCCGGCATAAAGCCCTCAATAGCCTTGCCGTTTTTCAGTTCAAAACTATCGGTTTTGCAGAAATAATCCCACAATTCGGGAGCACTCATTGTATTCACATAGGCTTGAGCTTCATCAATACTTTTTCTTGTTTTACTTGCCATATAGGTGTTGATAAAGTCAAAAGTATCTTTATCTGGATAATTCTGTGATACAAGATCAAAAAGTTTGCCTTGACTTTCAACAACATCGTTCAAATATGCTTCCAGATATGCCGGCTTTATAATCACCTCTCAAATAATGTGCGGAACACATTTGTTACTTTATTGGCGTCGGAGTCAACAAGTTCACGTATCCTTTTTCGTGCAATTATATCTCGTTCATTGTACTTTTTGTTTTATCGATATTTTCAAGCGCCATATTGTACCTCTAAAGACTAAAATTTCTCGTAAGATTTATGTGTTTATTATAATATTTTTTGATTAGAATTCAAATTAATGATTAGTGTATGCGCTTGCCTTACTCGTTAAATTCATCAGGAAGAAACATAACAGGATTGCCACAAATTAAAGGCAAGCCTGATTTGATAAATAAGAATGTTCGCTTACAGTTATTGACAGTTATCATAATGCATAATTAATATTGCTTTTCTTTACTGCGCATACTTTTTGAAATTCTCCGCCTGTTCAAGTACTTCCTTATAAACATCATCAATGGTTACTGGTGGATAGTCAAACTCATCAAGCAGCAATATCAAATCCACTTGCAAGTTTGCTTTAATATCATCACGGGCAGACCAATCGGTATAGCGTGACTTGTCATCAACAATCAGTTTTATCCTCTTGGATAATTCAATCATTTTATCGTCCGGATATTCAAACTCAAACTTCTTGGAAACTGCTTTCAAAATATCATAGAAAGCTTTTTCCTCATAATCTATACCCATATTCTTGAAGGAGTTCTTTTCTGTTTTCAGTTCAGACAACAACTGCGCAAGCTGCTCCGCAACATCATCAAGGACTTCGTTGGCATACGCTTCATCACGACGTCGGTTATTATACTCATCAACAACTTTCTTGAGTCTGTCAGCAAATTCCACACCCATAATCTTATTGACTTTCTTATACTCGTCAATCGCCTGAGAAAGAAGTCTTTGAAGTATCTTGATTTTCGTATTTGGCAACTGAATAGCATTTATCTTATCCATATATTCATCACTGAAAATATCCACCGATATATGCTTTCCGGTTTCAAATAATTCTTCAATTCCATCAGACTGAATTGCGCCTTCAAGCATTTCACGAACACGAGCATTCATTTGTGCCATATCAGGTGCATTGCCTTTTGTCAGTTTGAAAAGGATAGAACGAACAGCACAATAAAAATGGATATAATCCTTATCTTCATCAGAGAATTTCTCACTTGAACTACAAAGGTTAAATGCCTGTTTCATTCTCTTGACTGCTGCCATAAATCTTCTTTCCAGTTCTTCAGACAACTGCACATACTCAACCGCACGGTTCAGGCAGGCAAGCTGTTCGGTAGGTGAACCATTGAAGAAATCACTGCTGTTAAAGTTATGGAACATCTGACCAAGAACTTCTAACTGGTCTTTTACAATTGTAATAGACTGCTCCACACCTTCAAATTCTTCGCTCTCAAAATTCGTATATTTCTTGAGGGCGGTATTCATATTTTTCTTGATACCTATGTAGTCAACAATCAAACCTTTATCCTTGCCTTCGCATACACGATTTACACGGGAAATCGTCTGAATAAGGGTGTGCTGCTGAATAGGCTTATCAATATAAATCGTATCAAGCTCCGGAACATCAAAACCAGTCAGCCACATATCTACAACAATGGCAATCTTAAAGTTTGACTTCGGATTTTTGAACTGACGGTCAAATTCTTTCCTATCCTCTTTTGTGCCAAGCATATCAAAGAGGTCTTTTTCATCATCTTTATTACGAGTCATAACCAACTTGATTTTTTCCATTGGCTTCAACTCTTTTTTATCTTTCTCACTCAGAACAACACCGTCATCACAAATTTTCTTCTCTGTCCATTCCGGTCTGAGTTCCTTTACTATCTTATAGAAATCGTATGCTATGTTTCTGTTGGAACATACAAACATTGCTTTGCCTGCTACAGTTGCACCTTCTGCCACACGGGTTTCATAATGTTTGATAAAGTCCTCCGCAACAGCACGAAGTCTATCAGGGTCGCCAATAATAACTTCCATTTTGGCAACTGCTTTCTGGCTTTCTTCTATTTGATGTTCATTTGTACCCTCAAGCTCACACTGAGCATAGTATTCTTCAATCTGTCTTACCTTGTCCTGATTAAGCATAACCTTAGCTGCACGACCATCGTAAACAAGATTAACTGTAATACCGTCCTTAACAGCTTCCGTCATTGTATATGCGTCTACAACACCACCAAAGACTTCGATTGTTCCATCAACCGGAGTTCCGGTAAATCCAACATAAGTTGCATTTGGTAAAGAGTCGTGCAGATATTTGGCAAAGCCATAGGTTTTCTGAACACCTGACTCTGTAATCTTAACCTTTTGGTCGAGATTGATTTGGCTTCTATGTGCTTCATCAGAAATACAAATAACATTTGTCCTGTCTGTAAGAAGCTGCAAATCCTCTGTAAATTTCTGAATGGTAGTCAGATAAACACCGCCACTCTCTCGTCCTTGAAGCTCCTCACGAAGTTTCTCACGGGATTCAATACTTACAACAGTTTCATCCCCGATATATTTCTTTGAACCTACAAACTGTTTGGAAAGCTGGTCGTCAAGGTCTGTTCTGTCCGTAATAATAAGAATAGTCGGAGAAGAAAAGTATTTGCTTTTCATCAGCATACGGGTAAGGAAAAGCATTGTATAACTCTTGCCGCAGCCTGTCGCTCCGAAGTATGTACCACCTTTACCATCTCCTTCAGGGCGAAGATGAGCCTTGATATTCTCATACAATTTATTTGCCGCAAAAAACTGTGGATAACGGCACACTATCTTCAAATCCTTATCTGAGTTATCCGGAAAATAAATAAAATCTTTGATAACTTCAAGCAAACGGTCTTTTCGGAAAAGTCCCTTTATCATTGTTACAAGAGAATTGATACCGTCCAGTTCTTTATCGTCTGAGTTTATCTTTCTCCATGCATAGAAGAAATCATACGGGCTGAAGAAAGAACCATATTTATTGTTTGCTCCATCGCTGATAACAACAAACGCATTGTATTTGAAAATTTCCGGAATATCTCTACAGTAACGGATTGTAAGCTGCTTATATGCGTCCATTATGGTCGTATTCTCTTGTGCCGCACTCTTAAATTCAAGAACAACAACAGGAATACCATTTACGAACACAATGCCATCAGGAATACGCAACTGATTATTTACGCCTTCAATTTCAAACTGATTAACCGCTTTGAAAATATTCTTTTCGGGAGTGTCGAAATCAATAAGTTCAATATAGAGGTCTTTCTGTGTTCTATCCTCACGATTAAGAATAAAGCCATCGCAGAGCAACTTAAATACAGCCTTGTTTGCTTCATAAATCGTACCGGAAATATTACGTAGCATTAGAATGACACTATCCACCTCACTCGGTGTGATACCGTCTTTCGCATAGCGATTATAGAGGTATTGCTTTAGGTCGTCCGTAAGCAGAACCTCCGTCCTTTCTCTGTGTATCTGGTCGCCGCTTACATAGGTGTACCCCTCGTCTTTGAACAACTCCATTATTGACATTTCCAATGCGTGTTCATTAAAATTTGCCATTGCGTTCACTCCTAATTAAAATCCTCAATTTTAAGTGTTTCCTTACATTTACTATGTATGTTTTCTTTTTCAAATCCGTACCTTGATATTAATTTTACTATAAAATTAACCCATTCTGATGTATAAAGATAATCATTATGAGGCTCATCATATATGCAATATTTCGTATTGGTATCAAACTTAGCCTCTGAAGTTGTATTGGGTCGCACCGAAAAAGCTTTCCACAAATCAGTATGATTGCTTTGACTTATTTCAACCCCAGTTTTTTCTTTTACGGCATTTCTAACATCTATAGGTTTCATCATATTTGCATTTGATACATTTTGCTTTACAATTTTGTCTTTGATGATAGTTGTTATTTTTTTGTAATTTTCTCTATCCTCATCATTAATCGCATTCCAATTTACAAATTCAATTGATAAGTCTGAACGATTTGTATTACTCACCTTTGGTATTTGAAGTAGTTTTATACTATATTCCTGGCTATTATATACATCGTCAGACAAGTCCGTTTTGTACTTATCAATATATTTCTTTATATCTTGCATATCCTTAGAAAGCAATTCTCTTTGAGCTACAAGCTGCTCATTTGCTCTTAGATGCGAAAATTGAAGAGCATAAGCTAGACTTGTATTTATAGAATAGTCCTCACCGAATAAATTAACAGCGAAATTCTCATAATTGTATAATAGAGATTGACATTCTCCGAAAAGCCAAATATACAAAGCAGACGAATCCCAATAACGATGTTCGATTTTATTTCTGATATTAATAAATAATTTAAGATTAGCTTCCACTGGTTCCGAAATTTTATATTCTGTTTTGCTTTTTCGATATTTTTTTAGGCATTCTGTGAGTTCCCACGCTTTTTTCTCTCCGTCAACGCGCTTAAATCTCCCATTTTTTTCTTTATAGAAATAACGTTCGCCTATTGTTGCTTGAAAATAGGCATGAAATAACTTTGTCCACGCAATAATCATAAGGATAATATAGTTTTCAATTCTGAATTGTGTTCGAGGTCGATTATATATCTCTACCGCTGTGAGAGCACTGTTTATTGAACTTTCTAAAATTGTTTTTGCTTTTCCTTGTCTCAAAATAATCATATAACTTTTTCTCCTTATAAATATTTAATTTGCTTTTTTTAAATCTCTTGAAGGACCATATATATATGTACTTTTTGCAATTTGCTGTAGTTCAAAATCTTCATCACAAACTAAATTATCAAGTGGAATATGTAGACTCATAGTCGATTTATTATTTTCAAGTTGGTCAAATAATATCGGATTTGCGATAAAATAATCCTGTATCGGCAAATAATATACCTTTTGCGATTCTACATCTACATAAAACAATACAAAAGCAATTGAACTGCTCAATCCATAGTTAATCGTTTTTATGTCAAGTGAAAAAGAAAAGCAGTTTTCTGATTTTAATTTTTGAGGATTTGTAGTTCCTTTTATTTGACATTCCAATTTTTTATTTGTCCATTGCTCGTTCTCAATAAGTTCTATTATACAGTCCAAACCATTATCATTACCGGTGCATTCTCTATATTCCCATCGTTCTGATGAAAACATGTAGTGCACAAGTTTTCGAGCTTCTGATCCAATAATACGAGCAGAGCAATCTTTGGGTAATTTAGGCACTGTATTTCACCTCTCTCCTATAAATGATAATTTAGCGGCTACTATTCAGACAATTTTTTTGTCTTGTAAACAATCTGACACATTTAAAACGTATCTTCCACTAAACGAACTCGTGAAAACTGTCAATTTTAGAAACAAAGACAATGTATATGGAATAGATGACTTAATGGGTGTAAGCCTTACTAAAGAATTTATCAAATCACCTGCAAATACAATTTCTTTAGATGTTTCTAATTATAAAATTGTTAAACCTTTTCAATTTGCTTGTAACTTAATGCACGTTGGCAGAGATAAAAAAGTAGCAGTTGGAATGTTAACTGATGCAGACAATGTTATTATATCTCCAGCTTTTACTGTTTTTGAAATTATCATTTATTTTTGAAAGGATATATGTAATGCAAATAAAAGATATAGCATCTCAAATTGTTGAAATGGAAAAAGTACCAACTTATTTTAATAATACGAAGATTTTTTCTTCCGTAACTTATTTAAAACAAAATTCTGATAAACAGAGAGGTTTGTATTTGCCAGATTGTGACAGCTTAGAGGCATTGGAATATTGTAAATCCAATATCCCTGATAGTTTTGTAAGAATAAAACAGATGATATCCACAAAATGTGATTTTGATAAAATTTCTTTTTCAGTATTTTCTATTCTTCATGAATTGGGACATTGGATTCAATATAAAGAGTTTATTGAAGAAGGACATACGGATAAGGAATTTATCAATTGCTATGAGTGGCAACGATCTGTTATGTATATGCAGAGGGATAGTGAGTACAAAAAATGCAAAAGCAAAGAAGATATAATTGCTCTGAACAAAAAATATGACAATCTTTATGCTGAGTTGCCTACAGAAAAATATGCCAATAATTTTGCGTTAAGCCATCTTATAGAAAGTGTAATGAAAATTAAATAAGGCACAAGCTCCTACCAGCGGCGGGAGTTAATGAAAGGAACAGCCGTTGTTTGTCGTTCTCTTAAAAATAAAAGGAGAATTGACTATGAAACAGAATCTAATCACAGATGTTATTCAAGGAATGTTACCTTACCTGAATAACGCACAGACAGAAAGATTGCAAGAGGTGTTGCAACATACACTTTTTGATTACGAGGTAACAAAGACTGAAAGAGATAAGGAACTTTCAGAACAGAATTTAGTAGAGTCTTTCCTATCGGCAAAGCGTATTGAGGGCTGTTCTGAAAAAACCTTGAAATATTATAATGCAACGATACAATCAATGCTTGATGGCATTGGAAAAGGCATCAAATATATTGTGACCGACGATATTCGTTGCTATTTGACAGAGTATCAAGCAAAGAAAAAATCAAGTAAAGTTACGATTGATAATATTAGGAGAATACTTTCCAGTTTTTTCTCTTGGCTTGAGGACGAGGATTATATTTTGAAAAGTCCGGTCAGGCGAATACATAAGGTTAAGACCGGAACGAATATTAAAGAAACCTACTCCGATGAAGCACTTGAATTGATGAGGGATAATTGCACGGAACTTAGGGATTTGGCAATGATTGATATGCTTGCTTCAACGGGTATGCGTGTCGGAGAAATGGTGTTATTAAATCGTGAAGATATAGACTTTAACGAACGAGAATGTGTTGTTTTCGGCAAAGGCGATAAGGAGCGAATAGTATATTTTGATGCAAGAACAAAAATACATTTGCAGAACTACTTAAACAGCCGAAAAGATGATAATCCGGCACTTTTTGTTTCATTACAATCTCCGTATAATCGAATGAATATCGGAGGTATTGAAGTGAGATTACGACAGCTTGGAAAACGATTGGGACTGAAAAAGGTACACCCTCATAAATTCAGGCGAACACTTGCGACAATGGCAATAGATAAAGGAATGCCGATAGAACAGCTTCAGCAACTTTTGGGGCATAGAAGAATAGATACGACATTGCAATATGCGATGGTCAAGCAGAGCAATGTAAAAATTGCTCATCGAAAATACATTGGTTAAGGTGGTAGGAATGGAAAAAGGATATAAGATATTAGGCAATTACATTCGACTTGTGGACGAGCGTAATAGGGATTTAGCCGTAACAAAGTTGCTTGGCGTAAGTATAAGCAAAAAATTTATTCCGTCAATTGCAAATATTGTAGGAACTGATTTATCGAATTATAAAATAGTTAGAACGGGACAGTTTGCATACGGACCTGTTACTTCACGAAATGGGGAGAAAATTTCTATTGCTTATTTAGATGAAGAAGATTGTATCATTTCAAGCTCTTATACAGTTTTTGAAGTTGAAAATAAAGAGGAACTTGACCCTGAATATCTTATGCTTTGGTTCAGCCGACCCGAATTTGACCGTTATGCGAGATATAAGTCACACGGAAGCGTAAGAGAGATTTTCGATTGGAATGAACTTTGTATGGTGGAACTTCCAGTACCGGATATTGAAAAGCAGAGAAAAATAGTGAAAGCCTACAAGACGATAACCGATAGAATAGCTTTGAAACAGAAGATAAATGATAATTTAGCGGCTTGAAAGCGTTGTTATAAAAGTATCTGCAAAATTATTTAAAGTAGAAATTTCTAACTTATTCTGTTGTATGTTTTTATAGATATTTTGTATCTTTGTTTGAATTTCAAATTCAGGAATAAATATTGGCATTTGTGCAAATGTATCCCATTTAATTCCATCTCTGATACCTTCACTTGCAAGATAACTCACCTCATTGTCAAAAAATGATTGAGAAAACCAAGATACAAGAACTTCTGGTAAAATAACATTATTATTTATAAT
>ERZ791632.340-NODE-340-length-13519-cov-5.02666_pt1 | contig 13519 bp, 10 predicted proteins | sample MGYA00510263_ERZ791632 | MGnify/ENA primary metagenome ERZ791632 (study PRJEB30046, sample SAMN00715181) | human gut metagenome | study: EMG produced TPA metagenomics assembly of the A metagenome-wide association study of gut microbiota in type 2... | reverse complement strand
CAGCGGCTTCAGCGTCAACCTTCTCGGCCTTGCGCTCCTCGATACCTTCAGCGATAGCACCGCATACAGCGTCAAGGATTACCTCGATGCTCTTGTTAGAGTCATCGTTGGCAGGGATGATGTAATCTACAACGTTAGGATCAGAGTTAGTGTCGACAATACCAAACACAGGGATGCCGAGGCGCTGAGCCTCTTTTACTGCGATGTGTTCCTTGCATACGTCAACCACGAACAGAGCGGCGGGGAGACGAGTCAAGTCGCTGATTGAGCCGAGGTTCTTCTCCAACTTAGCACGCTGACGAGAAATCTGAAGGATTTCACGCTTTGAGAGGTTAGAGTAAGTACCATCGTTCATCAACTTGTCGATATTGGCCATTTTCTTAATAGCCTTGCGGATAGTGGGGAAGTTGGTGAGCATACCGCCCGGCCAACGTTCAGTCACGTAAGGCATATTAACTGAGGCAGCCTTGTCGGCTACAACCTCTTTTGCTTGCTTCTTAGTAGCTACGAAGAGGACACGCTTGCCCTGCTTTGCGATTGCCTTCAAAGCTTCAGCAGCTTCGTCAATCTTGGCAACAGTCTTGTGAAGGTCGATGATGTGAATGCCGTTACGCTCCATGAAGATGTAAGGAGCCATGGCGGGGTTCCACTTGCGTTTGAGGTGACCGAAGTGACAACCGGCCTCCAAAAGGGTGTCGAATGATGTTCTAGACATTTCTTTGTTTTGTTTTGTTCGTTTACTTTCTTTGTGAGTTGTGTTTTAGTTCAACCAGCCAGCGGGTAGCTCCTGTAAGTAAGTCTTGCATCAGAAGATCCTGCTGGTTTAGATACTAAACGTAAATCCAGTTGCAAGTCTGAAATCATGCGGCACATTTGTCGTGTGATTTCAGGCAGCGCATTTGAATATTAACGCTTGCTGAACTGGAAGCGACGACGAGCCTTGGGCTGACCGGGCTTTTTACGCTCAACGGCACGGGGGTCGCGAGTCATGAAGCCTTCAGCACGAAGAGCCTTCTTGTCATCAGCATTGATTTTCACGAGTGCACGGGCGATAGCGAGGCGAAGAGCCTGGCTCTGGCCAGTGAAACCACCACCGCAGAGGGTTACCTTGATGTCGTACTTTTCAGCAACGTCCAAGAGGGTAAGGGGCTGCTTTACAACAAACTGCAGGATGGGAGAGGGGAAGTACTCAGAGAGGTCTCTCTTGTTAATGGTAATTTTACCTGTACCTTCGGTTACGTAGATACGGGCGATGGCGCTTTTGCGGCGGCCTAATGCATTAATCATTTCCATTGCTGCTAAGCTTATTTAAGGAGGTTAATATCAATTGCCTTGGGGCTTTGTGCTTCGTGCTTGTGTTCTGCACCTTCGTAAACGTAAAGGTTTGTGAGGAGCTTGGCACCGAGCTTGTTCTTGGGAAGCATACCCTTAACTACGCGACGGAAAAGTTTGTCTGCACCGTTGGGCTTAGCCATGATGCTGGCAGGAGTGTGTTCGCGCTGACCACCAGGATAACCAGTGTAAGTAAGATAGATGCGATCTGTCCACTTCTTACCAGTGAGCTGGATCTTGTCGGCATTGATAATGATAACGTTGTCGCCGCAGTCTACGTTCGGAGTAAAATTGGGTTTGTACTTACCGCGCAGCAGTTTGGCAACTTTTGTGCAAAGACGACCGAGAACTTGGTCAGTAGCATCTACTACTACCCATTCTTTCTGTGCAGTCTCTTTGTTAGCAGAAATGGTCTTGTAACTTAAAGTGTCCACTTTTGTTTGTTTTAATTGTAACTACTAATGTTTATCTTTTACCGCAGATATTACCTAACCATTACACCCTGGCCAATAGAACGGATGCAACTATTAACCTGCGGATTGGCTGGCTTTTATGGCCGGCCAGATAATAATCGGCGTGCAAAAGTACTACTTTTTTGTTTCATGGCAAACCCTCCGAGTAGTTTTTTATGTAAATCAGCGGTTTTAAGTGCGTTTTATGGTCAATGGAGGTCGTAAAGGCAAGCATGTGAATGTATAATCAGGTCTTCAAGATTAGTTTACACCATCATCTTCTACACCTATTCATATCATCTGTATTCGAAAACCTGCTTATTACAGCTATTCTACGCTTGATATTGTTACATCGTCATAATGGCTAACCATTTCTATTAGGTGTTCGTTGCTGGTGTGCCTTTTGATGCGGAGTTCGAGTTCTACCTTGTACAAGTCGGTGTTTTGGGCAGTTTGCTGTTTGCGCAGTTTGTATGACGAAATACTGATATTGGCTTGTTTGAGTTGTTTGATAATGGCCTTTATGTTGCTTTCGTTTGTTGTGTAGAAAGACAATTCTACCACGGTCTTTCCGATGTGTGGAACAAAGGCTATGAGTACTTCGAGCCCGATAATAACAATGGCAGTGGCAATGCTTGCTGCTGCATACATGCCGCTGCCGCAAGCCAGGCCTATGGCTGCTGTTACCCACAACCCGGCTGCAGTGGTGAGGCCGCGTACCACATTCTTTTGAAATATGATGGTGCCTGCGCCAAGGAAACCTATTCCTGAAACAACCTGTGCTGCTACGCGTGAGGAATCTTTCAGGTCGAATCCGAAGCCATATTGTGACACGATGCAGAACAGGGCACTGCCGAGTGCTACCAAGAAGTGGGTGCGAAATCCCGCATCTTTCGACCTGTATTCGCGTTCAATGCCTATAATACCACCCAACACCAGGGCGATGAGCAGGCGGAGAGTTATTTCAATAATCATAAAGTATGTATGTGTTTAATGAGTTAAGGTTATGAGATTATATGATGAGCGATTGTCCTTATTGGCAATGCGCTATAATCTCATAACCTTAACAGGGTGGTTATTTATTCCGCCGACAGAACAAATGATTGGTCTGCCAGCCGTATGGTGTTGCTGAAGTGACAACTTATTTTATGCTGTCCCACCAGTTGCTGTCGTTTTGCAGATATTTGGCAAACCAGGCATAGATTACATTGAGCCATGCGAGGCGTTTGTTGTAATCGGTGATGACGTGATTCTCACCCTCCACCTGTACGTATGCCACATCGCGGCCAAGAATTTTGAGCGCAGTGTAGAGTTGTTGGCTCTCATTGGTTGGCACGTTGGTGTCGGCTGTACCATGCAGCAACAGCAGGGGCGTGTGAATTTTGTCAGCATTGAACAGAGGCGACTGCTTGACGTAGAGGTCGGGGTTGTTCCATGGAAAACTACCATATTGAGCTGTTTCGCCGTAAGAGTAGCCCCAATAGCCGCCGCCCCAGTAGCTGGCAATGTTGCTGATGCCGGCGTGTGAAATGGCTGCAGCAAATATGTCGGTACGTGTTTGCAGGTATTCAGTCATGAAACCACCGTATGAAGCACCGATGCAGCCTACACGCTTGGCGTCAACAAAATTGTGCTGCTTGCAGAACTCTTTGACGCCCTGAATGATGTCGTCGCCAGATTCGTGTCCCCATGTGTTGACGTGGCGTGCAGCAAATTCCTGGCCATAGGCGGTAGTACCGCTTGGGTTGAGCACATAAACCACGTAGCCTTGTGCTGCAAAGGTTTGGAACGGATACCATGATTCAAGTTGGTTGCTCGAGGGTGAGCAGCCGCCATAGTAGTATACTATCATGGGATACTTTTTGCTGCTGTCAAAGTTGGGCGGCAAAAGGTAAAAACCGTCGATAGAGTCGCCACGTGTGGCCTTGAATTGCCAACTTGTGCTTGGTGCGATAGCCACATCTTTATATATGTCGTCAAAGTTGATTGAACCAATGTGGCGAGTCTGTGGCTTAGCCTTGCCCAATTCGCAAGTGTACATATCGCGTGCTCGTTGCGGTGTCTGTCCAAAAAATACTGCGCGGGGTGCAGACTTGGCAGTTGTGGCAATACTATAATCCTGCACGTATGTGACGGGCAACTCATAGCGTGTGACTTGCATGTTTTTAGGGTTGAGACGGAAAAGGTTCCGTCCCATGTGGTCGTCGGCGGTAAAGTAAATCATGTTATCGCCCTTGTTCCATTCGTAATTGGCCACCGAGGGATTAAAATGCCGTAGGGCGGGTGTGGTCTTGCGCGAAGCTATGTCGTATATGTAAAGCCGGTAGTCAAAGCCTTGTGGTGTTTGTCCGGCTTTAACTTCGCTCCCAATTCCTGCAAATGCGCCAGGCGAGGCCGATATGAGCAGCTGTTGCGCGTTAGGTGAGAATTGCGCACTATTGATGAAAGTAGTGTCTGCAAGCAGTGTGTCAACCTTTCCGGTGTAGGCGTCCATGCGTACAAAAGTGGTGCGTGAAATGGGCAATTTGCTCACGTCGGTGCGGCCGTACTGCAACAGCAGTTGCTTGCCGTCGGCAGAGATGTCGGCTAACCATACGCCGGCAGTGCCAAAGGTGATGCGTTGCATAAGTCCGCTTTTCAAATCATAGCGCCATAAGTTGTTGCGGTTGCGCCAGCCTGGTTGGCGGTCATCGGGCTCTTGTATGCGTTTCAAGCCATTTTTAGAACCCTCTCCCTCCTCAGTCTTGTTGAAGATGAGGTAGTTCCCGTCGGGCGACACATTAAAGCCTCCGTCCGGCATGTTGTCGGCCAACACTTGTTCTTTGCCGTCGGCAGGTGTGTACACTACGAGTTCCTTGCCTTGTCCGCTGGGGCGAGTGTAGTATAACACATCGCGGTTGCCGTTGAGCCAATTCAGTTCTACATACTCATTGCGGTGCATCAGTTCGCGTCCTGTAGCCACTTCGGTCAGCGTGGTGGTATACTGACTTTTGCCATCGGTCTTGGTATAATAGCTCGATGTTACAAGGTATTTACCCGTGGGCGAGAGCGCCACGTTGCGGTAGTGTGGCCCCCAAGTCTGTTGCCCAATGGTGAAGGGGCGTTTACCCGTAGCATTCACTTGCAATCCGGCAAGGTCTTTGCCCGTGATGCTCACATCAAATGAGTCCTTGTCGGCCTTTTGCGTAAATATTTGCAGAGCCAGTTCGGCGCGTCCTGGTGTAAGTGTCAGGTCACTGCTGCTTTCTTTGTCGTTGACGTACAACTTGTAGTTGCTGATGCCTTTAATGTTGACGTGTGCTTTAGTGTAGCGGTCAGCTTGCAGGTTAAATCGCAAAATGCGCATGGCTGGCAAGCTGTCCTTTTCAAGCGTAAAGTGGTAGCCTTGATTGATGTTGGTAAAAACGGGCTTGCGCACGCCACTCGTTTTGATGAGTTTGGCGTTGCTGCCGAGTGCTTCCTTAATGTCAAAAGGCTGTCCTTTAGTATTTAGAGAATCGGTAGAGTAGGGACTTTGTATGGTGTAGGGGCCCTCCATCTGTGCTGTTTTAACCACCAAAGTGTCGGTGGTAGCAGATGCTGCAACTGAAAGCAGTATTGATAAAAGCATAATGCGGTATGTGTGTTATTAGTTGTTGCTGCGGTCACGGTCCATGGTTTGGAAATCCTTTTTGCGCAACTTAAAGCTATTAGTTAGGTATTTGTCTCGAACAACTTGGTTCTCAGCTAATTCCTCTGGCGTACCTTGGAATAGTATTCTGCCTTCAAACAGCAGATATGCACGGTCGGTAATACAAAGTGTTTCCTCCACATTGTGATCGGTGATGAGAATGCCTATGTTGCGGTCCTTCAGTTTCCACACAATGTATTGAATGTCCTCCACGGCAATGGGGTCAACGCCCGCAAATGGTTCGTCGAGCATGATAAACTTTGGGTCGATAGCCAGACAACGGGCAATCTCAGTACGTCGGCGCTCACCACCCGACAGTTGGTCGCCAAGGTTCTTGCGCACTTTCTGCAGTCGAAATTCGGCTATCAGACTTTCGAGTTTCTCTTTGCGATACTCTTTTGATCGTCCCGTCATTTCGAGCACAGAGGCAATGTTGTCCTCCACACTCATTTTGCGAAACACCGATGCCTCCTGTGCCAAATATCCGATGCCCTTTTGTGCACGTTTGTAAACGGGGTCTTTCGTAATCTCGTGATTGTCCAAGAATATCCGGCCACCGTTGGGCACAACAAGCCCCGTTGTCATATAAAACGAAGTAGTCTTTCCGGCACCATTGGGGCCGAGCAATCCTACAATTTCACCTTGCTTCACGTCAAACGACACGCCATTTACCACGGTGCGCTTGCCGTATTTCTTGACCAGTCCTTCCGACCTCAGCACCATTGATGTCTGTGCGGTTTGGTCGGTAGTTGGTTGCAGTGGTTGCATGTTGGCAGTCTGCTCCTCGTTGTCAGAATTATTATGCCTGAAAAATGAAATCATGTATATTGCTTTTGTAAGTAGGTGTTCAAAATTATTTTTACATTGAAAGTGCGTTGTCGGGACGCAAGTGTTTCCTTCGGGTGAGGAAGCATAGCGGGCTATGTGACCGAGAACGAAGGGAACAGATGCGCCTCGAAAACGTGCTTTCAATGTGAAAATAACACCTACCGATTGTATAAAATAATTTTGAACACCTACTTATTTGCATGGTTAACGGGCTAACGGGTTAACAGGCAAGGGCGCGTTTTGCACACACAATCCTTAAACCTGTCAACCCGTTATGTGGCCAACCTTGTTAGCTTATTTATAGAGGAAACGTTTGATGCTGCGTTTCGGTGTCTTTTCAAACTCCGTTTTATGGAGTTCGACTGACGAAATGCGCTCGTATGCAGCCACCATGACGTTAAGGTCCTTGCGGTTTTGCTCCATGGCCATGCGCAATCCGTTCTCGTCCAATCCGTCGCGTTCGGCCTCGTCGTAGTCGGGGTGTATTAGGGCCACAAGTTTTTCGTCGCGCTGCACCACGATGCTCTCATTAACGTATGGCAGCGTGTTGAGTTTGTCCTCAATTTCCTCAGGGTAAATGTTTTGTCCCGAGGCGCCAAGTAGCATGTTCTTGCTACGTCCGCGTATAAACAAGTTGCCCTCAGCGTCCATCACACCCAAATCGCCTGTATGGTACCAACCATCAACGAGTGTAGATTTTGTGGCTTCGGGGTTTTTGAAATAGCCGAGCATCACATTGGCGCCGCGTGTCAGAATTTCGCCCACGGTGTGTTGGGGGTCAGAACTGTCAATCTTTATTTCCATGCGGGGCGCAGCCTTGCCACATGAGCCTTTCTTAAACTTTTGCCAATCCTCGTACGAAATGATGGGCGCACATTCTGTAGCACCATAGCCCACCGTGTAGGGGAAATGTATTTTATTGAGCAAATCTTCCACCTCGCTGTTGAATGCAGCGCCACCAATGATGATTTCGTAGAAGTTGCCGCCAAAAGCCTCAATCAATCCTTGACGCACTTTGTCAAGAATACGTCCGCTGATGAAGGGCAGTTTGAGCAACACCTTCATGCTGGGCGTTTGCAACTTGGGCAACACATTCTTTTTGATGATCTTTTCGATAATCAGCGGCACTGATATAACAATGACGGGTTTGATTTCGCCAAACGCCTTCAACACAATTTTGGGTGAAGGTATGCGTGTGAGGTAGTAAACGTGGCAGCCGTGTATAAATTCGAAAATAAACTCGAAAGCCATACCATACATGTGGGCCAGGGGCAGCATCGATATCACGCTGTCGCCGCGGTGCACTTGTTTGCCGAGCACCTCGATGGCAAATTGATAATTCGACCACAGTGCGCGGAAAGGCAGCATCACGCCTTTTGAGTTTGATGTGGTACCGCTGGTGTAGTTGATAAGCGCCAAAGCGTCGGGGTCGGCAGCATGTGTATAGCTGATGTGTTCCTTTCTGAAATATTTGGGATATTTGCGGCCAAACAGTTCGTTGAGCCTTTCGCGTGCATCAGTCAGCAGTTCGGTGCGCGACAGGAGTACCGAGTAGTCGGGAATGTTGATAATGCCCTCAAGGTGAGGCATGGCCTGTGCGTCGAGTTCGGGCCAAACCATGTCGCCCACAAAGAGAATTTTAGCCTCAGAGTGGTTAACAATGTCGTGCACTTGCTGCGCCTTAAATTCATGCAAAATAGGCACTGCCACCGCACCATACGTCAGTGTGGCCAAAAAGGCTGTAGCCCAGTTGGCACTATTGCGGCCGCACAGGGCAATCTTGTCACCCTTGGCAACACCTGCATTTTCAAACAGGATATGGAGTTTCTCAATTTTTCGTGCTACGTCCTTGTATTGCAAGGTCACACCTTGATAGTCGGTTAGTGCGTCAAGGTCCCAATTCTTTTTGAGACTCTCAGCTATCAAGTCGACGAAATCGGTATATGTTTCCATCTGAGGTATTTGATAGGCCGGGTTAGCACATCGTATTTAAGTAGAAGTATTGTCTAACTCGGCACATTGAATAATGTTTTGTGCAAAAGTAGTAAAAAAAATAGCCTTTCACAAAGCGTATGGGCAATTATTTCACCAATCCCAAACGTTACGCCTAAAAAATACGTACTTTTGCGATGCTAAACCATTAACCCGTTGGTGGAATTCTTGATTAGCGGGTTAACAAGTTGATGGGCTGACAGGTAAGTTGGTTTTGCACTGCCTACCCGTGTTTTTAAGACAGAAAGGCAAGGAACGTATGAACTTGGCTAACTAACCCGTTGGATTGTCAACTTGTTTACAAATTCCGCCAACGTGTACTTAATAAATTGAGTGTATTATGACAGACAAACAAAAAAAGATAACAAGCATTGCAGCTGCGGCCGTTGTCATTGTGGCCATATTGGTATACTGGCTTTTCTTCTCAGGTTTCAGCTCAAGCCGCAAACCCTCGTTTGTTTATATTGACAGCGACGACACCCCCGACTCTGTATATGTAAAGCTCGACAAGGCTGCAAAACCCTCGCAAATGGTTGGACTCAAGCTTTGCGCTTTCGTGGTGAATTATGGTTCGCATATCCACCCAGGGCGTTATGCCACGGGCGATGGTGTTAGCACATTCCGCTTAATTCGTAATTTGCGTGGTGGCCGCCAGTCCGCCGTCGAACTTGTTATACCCGTGGTGCACACCATGAATGACCTTGCAGGCCGATTGTCGCAACAACTCGAGGCCGACTCAGCCACATTGGCCGCCACGTTTAAGGACGACAAAGTGCTTGCGCCATTAGGCGTCGACACCGCCACAGTACCTTGCTTGTTCATACCCAACACCTATGAGGTGTATTGGGACATTACACCGCAGAAATTGCTGCAGCGTATGAAAAAAGAACACGATGCCTATTGGACGTCGGAGCGCAAGCAACAGGCCAAAGCAGCTGGCCTCACCCCCGACGAGGCTTACACCTTGGCCTCAATTGTAGAGCAGGAGTCGGCCAATGAGGGCGAACGCCCGATGATAGCCGGTATGTACCTCAACCGCTTGCACCAAGGCATGAAACTGCAGGCCGACCCCACCGTAAAGTATGCTCTGCACGACTTTGCGTTGCGTCGCATCATGATAAACCATTTGAGTGTCAATAGCCCATACAACACTTATCGCAATGTAGGCCTGCCCATAGGCCCTATATGTATACCATCGCTCAATGCCATACAGTCGGTGCTCAACTACGCACACCACAACTATATATATATGTGTGCCAAAGAGGACTTTTCGGGCACGCACAATTTTGCTGCCACTTACGAGGAACATACAGCAAACGCCAAGCGCTATGCTGAGGCACTCAACAAGCGCGGCATAGCAAAATAAGCGCATAAGTATGGCCCCGTTGTTGCCCAAAAGCATTGACGTGCTGACTCCCGAGCAGAGGCACCGCTGCATGTCGCACATTCGTAGCAGCAACACGCGGCCAGAGCGTATAGTGCGCCATTTCTTGTTTGCATGCGGTATGCGTTTCCGTAAAAATGTAAAGGCTTTGCCCGGCACCCCCGACATTGTGTTGCGCAAGTATCGCACCGTGATATTTGTAAATGGTTGTTTTTGGCATGGGCACGAAGCCTGCAAATACTATCATTTGCCAAAGTCGAACACAGCATTTTGGCGAGACAAAATCAGCCGCAACCGCCAGCGCGATGCACGCAATGTGGCGCAACTGCAGCATCTGGGTTGGCATGTAATAGTCATTTGGGAGTGTGAGTTGAAGCCGGCAGTGCGTGTCGGCACACTCGATGCGCTTTATTTGAAACTCAACCGCTATTTCTTACAACAATACGAGGTCGTTTCGGCATATCATCATGCCGAAACGACCTCGTGTCTGTTACAGGCAGCCGAACCCGCTGCCGGTTATGAACGTTCAAATGAGGATTGATGCGCAAGTATGTGCGTACATCGCCCCAAAGTTGTGCAAGTGTCACGCTTTGGAGGCATCACCTTGTTGGCTTGCCGAGGTTCGGAATATTTTATACCCCAAAGCCGCAATGGCTATGCTCATCACAGGACTGATGATGTTGAAAAAACAATAAGGCAGATAAACCATGGTAGGCACCCCCAACACTGTGGCCTGTGTCATGCCGCACGTGTTCCATGGCACAAGCACCGAGGTGACTGTCACGCTGTCCTCGGTGGTGCGGCTTAGCAACCGGCGTTCAAATCCTTGACGGTCGAATATGCGTCTGAACATATTGCCAGTAAGCAATATGCAGATGTACTGGTCCGCCACAGCCAAATTAAGCATCAAACCACTGCACACAGTTGAGGCTACCAGGCTGGTGCGCCCTTTTATCATACGCACAAACAGCCGGGTGATGCCGCGCACCATGCCGCCAGCCTCCATGGCACCGCCAAAACACATGGCACAGATTATCAGCCAAATTGTGCCCATCATGCCAGCCATGCCACGTGTGGCCACAAGCGATGTGAGTACGGGGTTGTCAGTTGGTATGGATGTGCTGCCATAAATGCTCTGCATGGCCCCCTTAAACAAGTTGTCGCCAGCAATGTCGTGCAGCACTTGTTGTTGAAAAATCAAAGCAAAAATAACCGCCAACAGTGTGGATAAAAACAGCGTAACAACAGGTGGCAGACGTTTGGCTATCATAAATCCCGTAAGCACAGGCACAAGCAGCAACCAAGGAGTTATGCAGAAGCGGTCTTTAATGGTGGCCGTAAACAGTGATATCTCATGTGTGCTGTTGGTATCTTGTACAAAGCCTGCAATGGCAAAAATCAGCAGCGCGATGCTCAGTGAGGGTATAGTAGTAATGAGCATGTAGCGAATGTGCTTGAACAAAGGCACGTTGACGGCCCCCGAAGCCAACACCGTAGTGTCGGATAATGGCGATATCTTGTCGCCAAAATATGCACCGCTGATAATGGCACCAGCAATCCACCCGTCGTCAAATCCCTGGGCACGTCCAATGCCCATGAGGGCTATGCCAATGGTGGCTATGGTGGTCCACGAGCTGCCTGTCATGACGCTGACAATGGCCGATATGATGCAAGTTGAAGCCAAAAATATATCGGGGTGTATAATTTGTATGCCATAATAGATGAGCGAAGGCACCACGCCGCTCACCATCCATGTGCCGCTGAGGGCGCCAATTAGTAGCAAAATGAGTATGGCACTTGTCACGCTTGAGATGTTGTGCGTGATAGCATTCTCAAAATCCTTCCATGGAATGCGCAAAAAACAGGTACCAATCAGCACGCAGATGGCTGATACGGCCAGCAGTGTAACTTGGCTTGCACCCGATAGCGAGTCGCTGCCATAGGTGCGTACAGTGGCTACCAGCATCAGTACAAGTACAATGATAGGCAGGAGCGATAATAGAGCCGAAGGCGTTTTCTTGTTAGTCGTCATGTTTAGTTATTTGTCTTATGCAAAAATACGGAATAAGGTTAAAATGTTCAAGAATATGCAGCAAATCTATTCAAATATGCAGGTATAACGGCGATTTATGCAATTTGGCGTGCCGTTGTAGATAGGAAATGTTTTACAATGTCCACATTCCGGTGGTTGCGCTGCAGTGCTTGCACTTTACGTGCAGACAAGCGGGCACAAGTGCAGACGCGTGCAGACAAGTGTAGTGCACACAAATCAGAGGCGTGTATTGCCTATCAGACGAAAATTCTTCAAATTGTCTGCACTCTGCACTTTTGCTTGTAACTGGTTGATAATCACATGATTTATGAGTGTAGACAATACCGGAATTTGTCTGCACTGCCGTCTACACTACCCCCTAACGGTGGGGCGGCGTAATAGTACGCCCAGGTGGGTTTTACGCTTTAGGGAGGGCGGATTTTGGGTTGCTCCGAATGGATATTCTGTCGCCCATGACAGAAAAAACTCTCGCCCGTTATTGTTTACACTCATAGATAGGCGTGCAGATGGTAGTGCACATGGTTATGATAGTTGTATGCACTGCGTAATACGTTGAATATCAGCTGAAAAACATCGAAAAGTGCAGAGTGCAGACAAATACTCCAAAAAGTTAATTATGTGGTGCGTTGACAGCCGGATCGTGGTGTCAGAACAAACTACACTGTTATGCAATAAAACTTTTAGTTTGGTAATTTGAGAAATGGCTTTAAGTTGGTTGGGTAATGTGACTGAGAACGCGGTGGGCAGATGCGCCCGAGATAATGTTTTCAACATATAAATAATTTTGAGCACCTACTTATTAGTGCTACCTTTGCATCGACTTAGCTGGATAGGCTGTTTTATGCACAAACCATAATGAATACACTACAATCACGTATGACGCATCTGTTGCGCTATTTGCAGCAGGGCATTTACGAAAAAAATACAGAAATGGCCCTGGCGCTGTTGGCAGCGTTGGCGGGTGAAAGCATCTTGTTGCTTGGACCTCCGGGGGTGGCAAAATCGATGGTAGCACGTCGGTTGAAAAAGGCTTTTGGCGGTGCCACGTCGTTTGAATATTTAATGTCGAGATTTTCAACTCCTGACGAGATATTTGGCCCCGTAAGCATAGCAAGGCTCAAGTCCGACGATGTGTATGAAAGGGCAACCGAAGGATTTCTGCCCACGGCCGATGTGGTGTTTCTTGACGAGATATGGAAGGCAGGTCCTGCCATACAGAATACGCTGCTGACGGTGCTGAATGAAAAATTGTTCCGCAATGGTAATAAAGAGCTGCACTTGCCGCTAAAATTGCTGGTGGCAGCTTCGAATGAACTTCCGGCCCAAGGCGAAGGACTCGAAGCCCTGTGGGACCGCTTTGTTATTCGCGTGGTGTGCCGTTGCATACAGAGTGAATCGGTTTTCAGGCAAATGCTATGCTGCGACGATGACGAGCCATGTGCCGACGAGGAGGTGGCAGAGCCTATTACCGCAGATGAATATGCCCTTTGGCAACGTGAGGCACGCAATGTGGCTTTGAGCCAGAATTTGCTCGAGGCCATATCGTGTATCCGCCAAGAGTTTAAGCGTGTGGAGATTGAGAATACGGAGTTGCCACGTAGCATATATGTGAGCGACCGTCGTTGGAAACACATTGCTGCCTTGTTGCGCACCTCAGCCTATTTACAGGGGCGCACATCGGCCACGCGTGCCGACCTGCTGACAATGTATCATTGCTTGTGGAATGAGCCTGTTGAGATAGCCGCCGTCAGGTCAATCGTTATAAAGTCAATGTTCGCCCCTCACGTTCAGCGCCTCGAAACCTTGGC